>Ga0209348_1000463_pt1 | contig 21382 bp, 26 predicted proteins | sample ETNvirenome_2_30_FD_184065 | JGI IMG/M metagenome (GOLD analysis project Ga0209348, IMG submission 184065) | Marine viral communities from the Pacific Ocean - ETNP_2_30 (SPAdes) (version 2) | ecosystem: Environmental > Aquatic > Marine > Oceanic | place: Pacific Ocean | collected 2013-06-22
TGGGGATGCCTATGAAAATCATGAAAGAGTTGCTACTATGTGGTCAGCAATATTAGGTATTAAAGTTTCTGTAAGAATGGTGTATCTTTGTTTATTGGCCTTGAAGATTTCACGTTTAGTGAAAACACCGCATCATACAGATTCATGGGTCGATATCTGTGGATATGGCGCACTTGGAGCAGAAGAGAAAGATGATAAGTAGTTATTTCAAACCACATCCTAATCCAACAATGAGGGTCATAAGCTTAGGCGCAGGTGTGCAATCTTCTGTCATGGCACTGATGGCAGAACGTGGAGAGATAACACCCAAGCCAGACTGTGCAGTATTTGCTGATACACAAGCAGAACCCGATGAGGTTTACACACATCTTGAGTGGCTATCTTCACAACTATCTTATCCAATATATCAAACAACTGCGGGAGACTTACGTAAAAGTATAACAGAAGGCATAAATATCAGAGGCACAAACAGAGATTATTGTGTAGTGCCTTTTCATGTCAAAGATGGTTTTGGACGTAGACAATGTACAACACAGTTTAAAATAGAACCGATACAGAAAAAGTTTAGAGAATTACTTGGTGTAAAGAAAAATCACAAAGTTAAACCAGGAGTTATACTTGAACAATGGATAGGTATAAGTCAAGACGAACTACAACGTGTTAAAGAATCTAGAGACAAGTGGTTATATAATCGATGGCCACTATTAGAACTAGGCATGAAAAGATATGATTGTCAGAATTGGTTTGCTAAACACTACCCAGAAAAATATCTACCACGATCTGCTTGCACCTTTTGTCCATACAAAAATAACAATGAATGGCGACACTTAAGAGACAATGATCCTAAAGGTTGGGAAGATGCGGTGGCCGTGGATAAAAAGATAAGAACTACTGGCACAGATAAAGGACGTGAGCAATTTGTGCACAGATCCTTAAAGCCATTAGATCAAGCTGACTTACAAACAATGGAAGAGAAAGGGCAACTATCATTCTTAGATGAGTGTGATGGTATGTGTGGTATGTAATGAAAGATAAAAACACAATAAGTTTCTTAGAACGTATGGAGATGAATACGTTAGAAAAAGAATGGACAGTGCCTCAATCCTTTCCAGACCTTACTAACTCTAAATATATAGCAATCGACTTAGAAACATGTGATCCAAACTTAATTGAACTTGGCCCAGGATGGACACGTAATGATGGGTTTATTGTGGGAGTAGCTATCGCAGCGGGGGATTTCGTGGGATATTATCCCTTTCGGCACCAAGGTGGTGGCAATATACCAGAGCAAAAAGTATTTTCATGGCTTAGAAAACAGATGGATACACCACACATACCTAAAATTATGCACAATGCAATGTACGATGCGGGATGGCTTAAGTGGGCAAATGTGGATGTAAAGGGCAAGATTATTGATACAATGATTGCTGCTCCACTTATTAATGAGAACAGATTTAGTTTTGCACTTAATGCTTTGGGTCGTGATTATCTTGGCGAGCGCAAGGATGAAAAGGTACTAAAGTCAGCAGCTAAGGACTTTGGATTAGATCCTAAAAAAGAACTATGGAAACTACCCTCACAATTTGTAGGGACCTATGCAGAACAAGATGCGGCTTTGACTCTTAGATTATGGAATCACTTTGAGCCACTGATAAATAAAGAAGAGTTATCAAGTATATTTGAACTAGAAACAAGTCTCATACCTTGTGTGTTCGAGATGAGAAGTAAAGGTGTGCGTGTAGATTTAGATAAGGCAGAGCAAACTAAAACTAAATTACTTACAATGAAGAAACAAATACTCAAAGAAATAAAAGATGATACCAACATAGATGTAGAACCATGGGTGGCAACAAGTGTAGCCAAAGTATTTGACTATCATAATATTCATTACGATGAGACGGGTGTAAGCAAACAAGCATCCTTTACAAAAGCTTGGTTGCAAAACTGTCCACATCCCATAGCAGCTAAGGTATTAAGACTCCGTGAATTAGACAAGGCGCACAATACATTTATCGATAGTATATTGAAGCATAGTTACAAGGGTCGAATACATTGTGAGTTGCATCAACTTCGTAACGATGATGGTGGTACAGTGACGGGTAGATTCAGTTCTTCTAATCCTAATCTTCAGCAAATACCATCAAGAGATCCAGAGATTAAGCAAATGATTCGAGGTCTATTTATACCTGAAGAAGGCGAGAAGTGGGGTAGCTTTGACTATAGTAGCCAAGAGCCAAGGTTATTGGTTCACTATTGTGGAGTCGTAAACAAAGGTAATCCTACTGTGGATAACATTATAGAACAGTATCAACAAGATGATGTTGATTTTCATCAGATGGTTGCAGATATGGCAAACATATCAAGAAAAGAGGCTAAGACAGTTAATCTTGGTATTATGTATGGTATGGGCAAACAAAAACTTGCCAACACTTTAGATATTAAATTAGAAGATGCCAATGAGTTATTAGATACTTACCATCGTAGGGTTCCGTTTGTTAAACAACTTGCAGATCAAGTAATGTCACGTGCACAAAAGATGGGTAGGGTACGAACTGTGTTAGGCAGATCATGTAGGTTTGATATGTGGGAGCCAAAGACATTTGGTTATAATCAACCCTTAAAGTTTGAAGAAGCTGAAAAGAAATATGGCCCAGGTATTAGACGAGCTTTTACGTATAAGGCATTGAATAGATTGATACAAGGCAGTGCAGCAGATCAAACAAAAAAAGCTATGGTTGATTGTTACAATGAAGGTTTAGTACCTTTGCTTACAGTGCATGACGAACTTTGCTTTAGTATAAGTTCACAAGAACAAGCAGACAAGATTACTGAAATCATGGAACAAGGTCTTGAGTTAAATGTGCCTAGTAAAGTTGACCAGGAGTTAGGTAATGATTGGGGCGAAGTCGGTTAAGTAGATATGTTTTCCATACGATTAACTAACCTTTCTGCACGTTTAGTTACTTGATCATACCATTTGGAATTACGCATCTCAGATGCAGCGGATTTCCAGTCACCTTTGTTAACATTCTCACGCATGCGAACAAATTTAGATAAACGAGGCCGCCCAAGATTAAACATCATATTAGCGATAATTAGTTGTGCTTCTTCTGGTAGATCATCAAAGTTATCATACAATACTTTGCACTCATCTAATGTTACTTGTATGTCCTTATCAAACAAATTGTTAACACGTTCTTCTGATACTGGTGTGCCAACTGGCTTACCATATTCTTCGTCCCACTCATTGATAAGGTGGCCTATACCTGTCGTAGGTAAATTTAAATGATCGAGGTACACGGAATAAACACATCCCTCATCTCTTTTTAGTTCTTCTCTAAGTTGTTCTATGTTCATTGACTTCCTACTGTTGCTCTAGTTACGGGGTTCGGTACTAATATTGGATTAACACCACCCGTAGATCCTACATTAGCGGGTGGTTTTATATCTGGTACGTTAATACCTTTAATATTTGTTATAGCTCTATCTCTTACTTGTTTTGCCTCTGGTGACATTTTAAAAGGTCCCTCAGATTTTACTGGCACCACTGCTGATGCAGGAGTTATACCCATCTGACCAAGCACTTGTTGTGCAGATGTTTGCATAAATTGTAAAGCTTGTCCAAAAGCGTCACCACCAGGTTCTCTACTTGCAAGTAAAACTTTCATTACTGAAGGATTTCTTAATGCTCTAGACATTACCATGTAAAAAGCAGCAGCGGGAATAGTTGCAAGTGGTGCGGTTAACATTCCATAGAAACCTAAACCAAGAGCAATTGTTGGTGCAGCAAGTCCACCCTTACCAGCTAATGATGCGTTAGATACTGCAACCATGTTGTCTGCTAACTTAAATAAATCGTCTGATTGTTGTTTACCAAACATAGTCTCGATTGTTTCTCGTCCGTAACCACTAAGTGTACTTTGTAAATTTGATCCGAGTCTACCAGAAACAAAAGCTTCTCTAAATGCGGGTGATTCAACATCACCTAACGATTTAAGTATTCTTGTCATTGCAGCATCTTGAACTGCGCCAACTGTGTCTGGAGAAAAACCACCGAGTTCTCTTACAGTTCTATCTCCTATTTTTAAACTTCCATTTTGAAAAGCTTTAATTCTGTTTGCGTTGCCTCTTGTAAACAAATAACTTACCATGCCCTCAGCATCGTTATTAGCAAGAGATTGTATAAACTTGTTACCATCAAAAGCTTTTAAATTTTCAAGTTCAGAGTTTCTAAATTTAATCACGTTAGCTAACGTTGCATCTGGAAACTGATCCAATACACGTTTATCAAACTGTGCGCCAGTTTGTTTTAGTAATGTGGACAACTTATTTACTTGTTTAAGTTCATCCGCACCAAACAACACATTCTTTGTAGTGCCTAATTTATCTATCTTATTTGCTAATTTGATTCCATCTATCTGTTCAACACCATTACGTATTGAAAAGTTACTTGGATCATTAAGTTCTCTTTTAAACCATTCTTTAGCAAATTGTTGCCTAGTAATGTCTGCGGTAGTTGCACCTATTTTTCTACCTTCACGTATTTTCGTTAACTCATCTTTCTTTTCATTTATTCTTCTTCTAAAAACATTTTTAGTCCTACCTTCGGTCATACCTCTTAAATATGTTTCTGCTTCATCTATGGAAGTAAATAATCTATTACCAGGACCTACTAAAGAAATTTTTCTAAGAGTGCGATCTCCTAACTCTAATCCTTCAATACCCGCACTACCTCTAATTATTTTAAGTAATCTTCTAAGACGTTGCGGTTCATTTGGTTTAACTAAATCGTCAAGATATTTTGATGGGTCAAACTTCAATGTGCCTCTTTTAGATTCTGAATAAATCTTTTCTGCTATCACATCATCAAATCTTTTCATTCCATTGGCATAATATTGTCGTGATCTTTGTAAATTATTTAGTCCAGTTTGTAATGTTTGAAGTAATGCGGTTGTTGGCTCACCAGTAAATTGCATACCAGATTGACCTAACAATGATTCTAAAGATTGTTGATCTGCCCTTGTTAAACCACGACCAGATATGTCTCTAAATTGTCTTAAAATTAATTCTAAATTCATTTCTGCTTGATCAAATGAAGCATTAAAAGAATTTTTAAGTGCTTGTAAATTTCCATTTGCAGTTGTAACTTTAAAAGCGTCATCGTACTGCATATCAATTAAAACACGTCTCAAAAACTGTGCTTTTTCTGGTGTAAGATATGTATATTGAACAGCCTCTTCCGCAGATATTCGTCTGCCAAATCTTTGTTGTGATCTTGTCATTGTTTGTTGAATAGCATCATTTATTTCTTTCAATATGGGAGCATCACCAGGAAAACTACCAGTCTTTGCAGCATCATCTAATGCTTGTTTAATTGGAGCTACTGGAATAATTTCGTTGTTTTTGCCTAAAGACTTAGTAGCTGCACTAAATAGAGAATCTGATTGTTCGTCAAAAATAGCTTTGGATGTAAGCAGTCTTTTAACTAAATCAGCACTTAATCTTTCTCCATCTTTTAATGGTCTTATTATGGCATCAATATCATTCTTTATTTGAATATCAAGTGTTTTCTCAGCACTTTTTACTTGATCATCTAATGTTGAGTATATCTGACCAATGTCACCTTTAAGTTGTTTTTCTAGATTAGTTAAAGCTTCTTGACTAGTGCCCCTTAAACCTTGTAGTTCTTTCATAATTATTTTAAGATTTTCAGTTGCAGCTTTTTCGTTTGGAAATATTCCTTCATAAATAGCTTGTAATCTATTAAGAACTGGTCTTAGTCCTGGTGCAGCACCTTCTATTGTTGGACGAAATCTCTTCTCTAATAATTCTTTAGCTGCCGCTCTGGATGCCTCTGCTTCTGCACCAGCGGGACCTTTGATAAACCTACCAAATACACGAGATATAAAACGCCCTACACCTTCACCAGTTATACCTAATACACCTTCAAATGCAGCATCTCTTAATATATCAGATGGAGATTGTCTTTGATATCCTTGTGCAGTTTCATACGCTTCTTCAGCAATTTTACTAACAGCCATGGTTCCACCAACCACAAGAGCAGCGGGTATAAATCCTGCTCCAGACATTGCAAGTCCTGCAACAAGACCAGTTCCTAATGGCACACCTGCTTGACCAAGAAAGTCTGCAACATCTGAGGATGAGAACCCCTCTTCATCTATAGCAAGATCTTTACCTTCTCCTAATCCTAAAGCATCTCGTCCTTTTTGATTGATTATAAATCTACCACCAGGATCTTGTGTGTAAGAATCTGCACCTATTTTATCGTCAAGATACGCTTTCTTTTCAGCTTGTGTTTCTCTTGCATTTAGTCCTGCTCTAAAACCAAAATCATCTACACCCGTGTCATAATCTACACCAGGCAGTTTAAGATCTTGTATTTCACCAGGCTTTGCAGGTTTCATGGTTTGAGGATCAATACCCGCAAGTCTTAATTGTCTAGCATAGTCTTGTATTTCTTCTTTGGATGCAGTCGCTAAATTTATACTTGGTTGAGCGGGCTGTTCTTCAAATAATTCTGGTCTAGAAGTTTGCATTTCAGCAATAACAGACTCTACTTGATCTGGTTCAAGTCCCTCAGTGTCTATAGTTATGCCACTTGGTAATTCAATTAGAGCCATTTTAACCTAACAAAGCTTTATTAAATTTATCTTTATCAAACTTACCATCAGTTAAGAGAGTACCTAACTTAATAGTTTGAGTTTTTCCACCTTGTGTGCCACCTTGTGGTTTTGTATATAAACCTAAATCTCTGACTTTAGCAAATTTTACGGGTGCACCACTTTGAAAAGTCAAACCATTAGTTGCAGCTAATACATCTTCTATTTCTGCAAGTGAACTTTGTTGGGTGAGTTGTACTTTATCATGTATGCGTTGTAATCTTTTTAGTAAAACATCATCGTCTACAAAAGCATATCCAGTAACACCCGCTGCACCACTTGTATATAATCCTACAATCTCTTGAGCTAGCGATCTATCTACGTTTGATAAATTTTTTGAACCTTCACCCAATATTTGTTGTATCAAGGTATTAGCTACTTCTTCCATATCTCTGTTATATTCTTCGATATTCGAATAATTTTTACCAGGATCTATGTTTGCAACATTAAAAGCTTTTTTCACTAAAGCTTTACCTGCGTTTAAACCACCCGTAATGTTGCCCTCTGAAACGTTGAAAATTTGTCCTTGAATAAGTGTCTGTAAATTTCTTGATTTTGTGAAATTTAAAGCTGCACCATCAACTCGTTTAGAAAAAGTATTAAAGTCTTTTGGTGCAAGTATTTTTTCTTTATTTAATTTGTTAAGAGCCTTTTTAACTGCTGCGGCGTTATCCATTGCTGCTTTAGTTAATGTTTCAGTTGTAAGACCAGAAGGTATACCATTTTTTCTAATAAAACCTTCAGATAAATCTACAACACTGCCTTTTTCATATTTTTTACCATCTACAGTCACGTCTTTATCTGCAATAAAATATTTTAATTTTCTATCTTTTGAACGTTCTTGTAAACCATATCTAAGTGCGGCAAGATCTACTTGTCTATTAAAGGCATCTCTTTCTTTTTTATCTTTTATAAATGAATCTGCACCTTTTTCTAAACCCTCTGCAATATTAGTTATTGCGTCTGGACTTTTACCTGCAGCTATGGAAAAGAATACTTTTGCTAAAGCAAGATTTTTATCCATGCCCTCATATTCTGGTGCGTTTTGTTTAAATTCTGACATTAATTGCTTAAGTTCAGATTGTTGTTCTTCTTCACTACCAGTAGTTATTAACTTTTCTACTTGTTCTTTTGTTGATGGCTTTGGTTCAACAACATCATCTTTTTTATCTTTTTTATCTTTTTTATCTTCAGTAGTCGTGGTGGTTGTTTTTTCATCTGGCTTAATTATTTTTTTGTCTGCATCAGATGTTGGTTTTGGTAATACTGGTGATCCAAACTGTGCTTGAGCCCGTCCAGGGGTCATCCTAATATCTTGTTCACCTAGTTCACCTGCAATACCTAACTCTTCCTCAGCAACAGAAGGATCTGTAGGAAGTCTAGGTTCCACTTCATATTTACCAGTTTTTTCATTATATCTTACTAATTGTCCATCTTTAGCTAACTCTTGTACTTTCTTATCTTGATCTCTTCTCATAGCAAAATTTAAGGCATCTGCATCCGTAACGTCTATTGCTCCGACTTGTGTTGGTGTTAACTCACCTGCTATACCCAACTCCTCTTCAGCAACACTAGGTTCGCCAGTAGGGATTGTGGGTTTTATCTTTTGTGCTTGCATTGCTTTTTGTAAACCAGGGTCAACAGTTGTTGGCACTTGCTTAAATCCAAACATACTCATTGCATCCGCAGATGGTCTTGTCATTCCGATTCTACCACTTAACGTGCTAGCATCTGGTTTACTAGTAAATCCACTAGCTAAACCACCACCAATTGTGCCTAATGCAGTCGCTCCGACATCTCTTACGCCACCTAAAATAGTTTCACCAAAACCTAATAATTTACCTACTCCACCTTCTCTTCCAACATAATCAGCACCTAAGTTGATTGGTAAATTTTTTCTACCTGCTAAAGTAGCACCTCTTTGTGCAAGAAAAGTTTGCTCGATTGGACTAAGTGAACCTATGCCTTTATTGTAAGCCTGCAAAGCAAGTCTTTGTACATCGCTCATATTAGTTCCACCAAAAACCATTGCGGGATTTGTTTTCATTGATGGATTACCACCAGTCTTAAAACTAACTACACCACCCATGGCGTTTAATTTATTGCGGGCATTGCGATTAAACATTTTGCGATTCATTATGCTCATTAAAATAAGCCTTTTAATATATTACCAAGGCCGCCACCGCCTGCTCCTGCTCCTCCACCGCCAAAAGCACCTATAAGACTAGCTACACCACCAGCTAATCCACCAATTTGAGACAATCTACTAGGATCTGGCGAAGTAGTCGTAGTTAATTGTGATTGAGTTGATGGCACACCTCTAAATATATCTGACATAAAAGATAGTCTTTGATATGGTTCGAATTGAGCTTGTGTAGATGTAGCTCTTAAGGCATCTAGTTCACTTTGTGCTTGTGCTTGCTCTTGTCCGCCTAATCCAGATAATAAATTAATATCTCTAAGTTGGGCAGCTTGTTGCGCCTCTCCTAAACCTGCAGTTGCAATACCCGCCTTTGTAAACAATTCAGATGCCTTTTGTGCTCTGTCTTGTGCAGACTCAAAGGCTTGCGCCCTAAGACCAGCAGACTGTCTTGCAAAAGTATCTGCTAAGTTTCTTTGTAATTCTTGTTCTGCAATGGCTTGTCTTGACCCACCAAACGCTCCTTGTTGAACCGCTCTACTACCAATTTGTTGCCTTGCAATGTCACCTTGTCTTGTAATATCAGCAAGATTTTGATCAATCACATCTTCAATAAATTGATTTTGAAATCTATCTGCACCACCAGGCTGCAAAGCAGCAATGCCTGCTCCTACAGCATCCGCACCAGTTTGTAACAAATCTTCAAATCCACCAATACCCGCTATTGCTCTATCGACAGCCTCTTGTTGCAAAGGTGTTCTGTCTGCAATTTGTATTTCTGGAAACTCAACGGGTTGAGTTGCAGTATCTCTAACGTCTGTCAGAAGTTTTTCTAAGAAATCTCTTTGATAATCTGGTAAGACTGTTTTGACTTCTTGTGTTGACGTTGCCATTATGCCATTCCTTCAAACTTGTCCATTAAATCATACATAGTTGCTATACCTTTGTCTATATTTCCGTTACCTGCACCTTTAACTGCCTTTTCTGTAAATACAAACTCATTATTAGATAAGGCTGCACGTTGCACTGGTTTACCATCTTGATATATCATTCCTGGTATACTGTCCGAGGTCCCAGTTCCAGGACCCTTTAATATACCACCAAACTCTGGAGATCCACCATCCATCAACGCTCTAATACCACCATTATTAGTTGGTGGATTCATTTTAGCCATAACTGCATCTTCAAGTTCTTCAATAGAACTATAACCCATACCAGTGTTTGGATCGTTAAAATTTAATAAACTACTTATACCAGTTTGCATCATGTTCAAATACTAACAAAAAATTAAATACTCGTCTATATTATGATGTTGTAACAGTTACATTTCCTAATGCAGTAGTTCCAACAAAAGTTCCAGAAAAAATATCCTCTGTAGTTACAATTCTTAAAAAGCCTGCATCACCAATAAATATATCACCTTCTTGTAATGCATTGCTACTACCTTGTCCACCAACACCTTGAAAGTTTATATTAGCAGATCTAACTTCATCTATCAGTCTATCAAGTGCACGTGCTAATTGATTCACGTAAACTTGATCGTATTCTGAAGGTGCTATAGGCAGCACTGTTCGTACAATTTTTTTTGTCATCTTCTACCATCAGGTCTAGCATCTAACCTTGGAGCACCTAGTCTCCATTTAACTCCGATAGCTTCATTTTCTACTCTTAAGGACATTTGCCTTCCTCTAGCTCTGAAAAAAACATTGTCATCATAAACCTCTGGTGGACCAGATGCAGTTCTTGTCACAGTGCCACTTGGAGATTCTGTAAAATCATCGCCTGGAAAATCACGACTTCTCATTGTAAGTTTAGCAACAGGATTGGAAGCAGACGATCCTCTAAAATTCAAGTCTGGCACTATTCTATTAATTAACATGAACTGATGACCATCGCCAATATCAAAGTCACTAGACTCAACAAAAGCGTTTACGGCCACTGCACTACCCGTTGCAAAATCATCTAAACCATCTTCATGATTAAATAAATATCTGTCAGTGCCCGTTGCTTGTGGAAAACTTCTTAGACCAGACGCTCTATCATTCCATGTGGTTCTAACTAAATTACCAAAATACCAAACCTTTTCATTATAATTCCAAATAACGTAACGATCTATTTCAGAACTTGATGCACTACAATAAAACCACCAGATTTCTGTCTGACTACCTATACTGCCCGCATGAAACTTAAATGATTGTTGATTGTTCATATCATTAAAAACGTAGTCACGCACACTACATGGTATAGCCTGTATTCGTCCATCATAAATATAAAAGTTTTCTTGACCCATCCAATAAACAACGTCATTAACACTTATCGCAGTATTAGGTCCAGCAATCCTAATATTGTCACCAATCATAGAGACACCAAAAGTGAATGGAGGTCCTATAAATTGCATTGAATATAAAGCTTGATCTGTCCAAACAAGTATTTGTCTGCTTGTTTGTACTGCGGTTATTATTTCAGAGCCTTTAGACAAACGTATATCACCAGCCGTATTTGTTGCAGTTGGTGTAAAATCAGTTAGAGACTCTTGTGATCCAAACCTTATAAGCAAAGGATCTTGAGCGTTCGTACCAATAGTATTTGCACCAAAAAATATAATGTGTCTGTCAACGTCTGAAACTAATATTTTTCTCGCTAATGTTGGTGTGTCTGATGCACCAGCAAGAGATGATAATTCTACTGCTCTTGTAGTGACATTTGTGCTTGCATCCCAATAATAAATAGATCCATCGGCTATGTTAAAAATTAAATCTTCACCAAAGTTATCTGCAAACCAGAGTCTTAAAGTTTGGCCTGACAGTGAACCAGAGTCTGAGTTCCATGTAAATCTACCCCACGTTCCTGCTGACCAACCCGCACCAAGAATTGTTGTATTCAATCCAACGCTAATTTGAAAAGCAGCGGTTCCAGAAGATCCTCCACCTGTAGTGCTTCCAGATGAAGCAGATCCAGCAGTTGTGATGGTAAAAGTTGTTGTAGAAGGAGTAGATGTTATAACGTGTTCAGTGTTTAATTGATCGGCTGTAATGCCATCAGTTGCAGTCAAACTAGCTAATGTTACAAAATCATTAGTGGTTGCTCCGTGAGCCGTAGATGTTGTAATTGTAACAACGCCACTGCCTGCACCACCAGTTGTATTGACTGGGTTTGATGCTAAAGATATTGTAGCTCTCAAAGGTGTTATGTCATTGTAAACACCTGCGTTTTCTAAATATGTTTTTTTCTCAGAACCAATAAATAACAAATTTTCAGATTGTAAAGTTACAAAATCATGTAACTTTCTTGCAGTTCCTTCAAATTGTGTATTAGAACTTCTTGTCCAACCACCTATGCGTTCTACATATCCATTACGAAAACGTATTTTATCACAATTAAACCAACCACCTTCGTTTGAATAATTAGTTCCTTCTCTATTTATCCCTGGTCTAAATTGTAATTTTGATAAAGGCATGTCAATCTGCATCCTTTATCTTGTTGCCTTCAGCTACCCATTGTTGGATTGCTCGGTAGTGTCTGTTAGCAGGGTCTTTAGGAACGAACATCTCTTGCCCGTCTATTATTGTTACAACACCAGTTTTTACATCATCATCATCTTCATGCCATTGTGCTGAAGTAATATTCATATTATCCATATTATCTCCTATAACTCTGCATCTGCTGTAAACCCACATTTTGTAGCATTACTTGAACTTGTTTGTGGAGTGTGCATAGTAAAAACAGTTGGTAATGCTTGTATATTTGCACCATCTGTAAAGTTACCTTCGCCTGAAACTATATATCTACCTGAACCAGTATCTACGTCTGTTTTTGTTTGTACAGTAGGAGATGCTCTCATAGTGGTTGCAAAAGGTATCATTAGTGGTCGTGGTGCTCTGCCAAAACTCACATCTCCTGATGCTATAGAACTGCCAGGATTGCTTTGTGTATAATATCTAAGACACAAAGATAAACTTTCAGCACGACTTAAATGCTCAAAGGGAGTTGCCACAGAACCTTCTTGTAATTGTACTCCTGTAACTGCCATAGTAAATGTGCTTGATCCTGAACATAAAATATTAAGTGCAAGACCATTCAACCCTGCTGCTGGCACAGTCCATGATGCTGTGTATTTAACATAATCAGATGTGAGTGTTCCTAAATTTTGTTCTTGTATTGTTGTAGTTGAACTAAAATCATCTGCACTATCTGCCGTTTGTAAACTGGTAAATAGAGTTGTAGCATTAGATACATTTTTAGCAAAAAAGCTAACTGTAACAACTTTACCTGATAAATGCTGTACGTTTTTACTTTCAATCCTTTGACTAATTATAGGATTACCTGATGTAGCACTAACAGTTATAGCAGTTGGAAACTCTGTAGGCGTACCACTTGTTATAACAGCAGACGCACTACAACCTGATAATGTAAATCTATCAACAAAATATCCTGATGTAACTGATGAAGCTCCTCTTTGTTTTATAGCCATATCTCCATTGATTATCAAATTTGTGCGACCTTTACTGCTATTAGTTAGGATTTCACCCATCTTTGCTAATTCTGCTGCTTTGGTCATTCTGCGTTCTCCAATGCTGTAATTCTAGCTTCTAATTCTTGTATGGTTTTTACAAGTAATGGTACGAGTTTGCTTTGGTCTATGCCTTGTGGTTTAATTCTAGTTTGCTCATTACCATCATCATCAGTATATGTTTCAGTTGCATCTTTTTCACCAGTTATTGCTTCAGGTACAATGCTTGAAACTTCATGAGCAATAAAACCATCTACTGTAGTATCGGCATCTACAATAAAATTAAATCTACAAGGTTTTAATTGTTTTAATCTTGTTGTAGCATCAAAATCGTAGTTTAAGTTTTCTTTCAGTCTGTAATCTGAAGATGTATTAAATGCAGTTGCACTTCCACTTGTTTTTATACTACCTCTCTCAGCACCACCACTATCTTTGAATTGTATCATTGTTGCAGTTTGTGAACTTTGAGCATAGGTATGTTGAAGTGTAACTAAATTTTTATCAGCATTTTCAGAGTGTGTTACTTTCAAGGCATGAGATGCACTTGAAGTTTGAATATCTACTACACCAGAAGGTGAGGTTGTACCCATACCAACAAAACCACCTTGCGACATATCAATATGCACTGGTGTTATTTCGCTACCACCATCATTACCTTTAATTTGTATGTCTTGGTCTTGTATAGGATTTTTAATTACAAGATAACTTGAAGAATTAGTTAACTCACCAAAAACAGTTCCATTGTCAGCTAATTTTATATCTGCTCCATTTGCATCAAGAGTAAGGTCACCTTCAACATCTATTGTTAAATCACCACTATCAGTAATATTACCACCAAAACTAACAGCACCATCAAACGTACCACCATCTGCTTTGCTTACAGTGTCTGCTACTGAAAATACGTCAAATGCTACGACCACTACGAGGTCATCTACCGATGCAGCTTGTGCTAGTACGATTGATGTACCACTTGTTGATGTATAGTCTGCGTCACCTAACTTGATACCATTTTGGTATACATCTACGAAGTTACTGTCTTTGTAGCTTAAAGATGTACCCTCTGCACCTGCACCACTGAATGTGGTCTGCGATGCTGTGGCAGTGTAGGTGTGAACCCTACGCACTCCGTTAGATGGACTGACTCCTATGTATGCCATACTTTAATCCCCTTGAGATTCCTTAAATGTTTTGTGATTAGCTTTTACTGTGTCTGTCCATAAAGCGTTACAAATTGCTTGTACTTTTGTTGACTCTCCTGATATATCTGTTGGGGTATGTGTCCAAGTGTCTCCCTCTTTTTTAGATACAAAAGGTTGCAACACATGACGATGACGAGACCTACTTATCTCTGCACCATCTTCTTTAATAATTGTGTCCGTTGCCACTTGTACATTCCAATCCCCAACTACTTCTATTTTTGGGATTATAACCTCTTTTGTTATTGCCATTATTGTCTCCTTATGTTCCGTCAATTTTATATGAGATGCTAATACCTATACCAAGTTCATTACCAGAACTAAAAGTAGATCCATTTGTAAAATCTGTTAAATTAAATGTTTCAGTATCACTTCCTTTTAAATTAGCCATGTGCAAATCTCCAGTAGTGCTAAACTCTCTAAAAACAGCACTTCCGTGACTAAGAGTTCCATCTATGGTAAAAGGAAAACCAGTTATTTTTCCCAAAGCAGTTGTTGAACTTGTTTGTGTAACTTGCATCTTTATAAATAAAGTAACCATGTTACCAACTCTAGTGTATCTACCTACTTTTAAAGTATCTCCACTTGATTGACTATATGAAGGAGTAAATGTTCCTTCTTCATAATCGTGCAAAACTTCACTAGACATTCCTGCATTATTTGAGTTAGCACTAAAGTCAACACCATTGCCACTACTAAAAGCTAACGCATCTAATGTGCCTACACCTGCTCCTATTACTTTTGTTAATGCCATTATTTACTCCTATACTCCTGCTAACTTATATGCACCAAAGAAGCTTAAATCACCACGAGACGTAGTTGCATCTACATCTGGTGTCGCAGTAATGTCATCTATATAAACAAATACTTCATAATAATCAGTGGTGTTAGCTACATCTGTTACTGACAAACTTATAGTATGTTGATTTGTGTAATTATTTGATGGATTAATTCTTGAAGCATAAAATTTTGCACCATTTTTCTTTATAAATATAAAAGTATCTACAAGTTGGGAATTATCCTGACCTAACATATGAACTTGTGTGTAAAGAAAATACGTTCCTGCCACTTCGGGTGTAAATCTATAATTTGTTGAATGGTCATATTTACCATCTGTATCATATACTTCTGTGTCAAATACAACTTTTGTATCTGATGCATCAGGAATATCTTGGTCTGCTGACATTTTTGCTAAAAACGCAGGTGTATTAGTTAATCTTTTGTCTAAAAGAGTTGGTGTTTGAGTAAAATTTACAACCCCACCACTTGATATTGCCATTGCATCTGTATCACTTGTACTACCAATGTTACCTGCATTAGGTATAATCACGTTACCTGTAAATGTACCGCTAGTTGCAGTCAAAGCATTATTACTCGGATGGCTTACTGTGCCCACTGTTCTAAACAAGTAATACACAAAGATGTTGTTACCTGAGTTACTTGATGGTGCAGTAGTAAATGTAAGTGTAGTTCCACTGCTTACTGCGTATGCTACAGATGGTTCTTGTATTACACCATCTACAGATACAAGTATATCCTCATCAGAACCTACTGAGTGCTCTAAAGTAAATGCAACAGTAGAACCATCACCAGAAAACTGCGTGGCTGCTTTTGCTGCTACAAATCTATCTGCTGAGGTATTACCTATGTATGGCATTTTATGTGATCTCCATTATACTCGCTACTGTATCTAAACTGTTAGCTCCGCTTGAAATAACTGACAGTGTGTGTCCAGTCTCCATAATAATTTTATTACCAGCCATAAATTCAAAACTACTTCCAACTGGTATAGGTATATCTTTTGCTAGGAATACTGACTCAGTAGAATGTAATTTAATACTAGCATTTATTTGTGCTGAACTTGTGTTGGCTAATGTAAGTCCTATAACAACTGTTGTTGTTGCAGAAGGTACAGTATATACAAGCATCTCTGCACTGGCAGACGTACTTGAGGTGCCATTATATACTTTGTTTTTAAAAGTATTAGCCATTTACACCTCCTTAACCTACATCGTCTAATAGAGCTACTACTATTGCTTCTGCTGTTGATGCAGAAGATATAGCATGAATATCAGCTACTGTAGTATTAGGAAGTCTTGCACAGAAAAATTCATTAGGTCCTATTGTTATACCATCTGTCGCAGAACTTGATGCAGTCCCTGCATCTAAAACGATAAAAATACTTCTATCATTAGTGTCAACATTTTTAATAAATAAAAAATTTACTTTATCACCTGTTGCTACCGCAGTCGGTGCAGTGTCATCATCAACCGCAGTGTAATCTAAATAATTACCCGCAATCAAATCCGTGCTTGAATTTGATACACTCGTGAGTTTGTAATAAAACTTATCAGCACCATCAGCAGGTGTAACTGTCATTGTCGATGATAAAGTCCTTCTTATCTCATCGGGCAAAACACTAACCTGTATGGTCGCTATAGCTTCATTTGCCATTTTTTTCTCCTATCCTAAAGCTATGGCCAAACTTGTGGCCTCTGCCGCTATCGCAGCATTGTTTGTTAGTTGTATTGAGTCACCAACACTAGTGACTGCTGCTCCAGATCCAGCACCATCACAAAAAACAATATCTGTATTACCATTTGCTATGGTCACTGTGCTACCAGAACCTTGTGTAATAATAGCACTTCTTGAACCAGAAAGACTATTTTTAATTATAAAAAATCTTGACGAGGTATTTGGAACAATACTTACTGTATTATTGCCACCTAAATCAGAACCACTATCTTTAACATTTACTACAGAAAACATACCAGTTTGAACATTACTTGAACCAGAAGTTGGTGAATCAAGTCTAATTCTTAAATTAGTTGTTGTATCACTTGCGGTTAAATCACCTAGTGAAACTAGTCTGTCCACAATATTTAAATTGAAATTTGTAATGTCACCCCAGGTACCAGACTTTTCGCCTGATGCCATTACTTCGACACCTAAATTTGTAGAAAAAGAACTTGCCATTATGCCGCCTTATTAATCTCAACCCAAGTATCAGTCTGACTTGGAGTTATATTAGTATACTCAGTTGTAGCACCACTTACACTTACATAATTAGGTGTCTGACTTGGCACCACATCTTGGTATACATTCTCATTTCCAAGACCAGATGTCAATTCAAAACCAGTTACTGCGTATTTTGATTCTATTACAGTAGAACCAATAGAACCAGTTGCACTCAGTCCCGTAGGAGTAACTAACGCAGTTCCAACTACTTGCTCATCACCAAAACCTATTGTTCCTACAAGACCAGTTTCAGTTACAAGTGCAGATGCACTAACTGTTTCATCACCAGAAACACCAGTTGCGCCTAGTCCAGTAACAGCAAAACTTACATTACAAACAACATTTTCATTGCCTAACGCAGTTGTTCCTGCAAGACCAGTTTCAGTTACAAGTGCAGAAGCGGTTACACTCTCATCGCCTAATGCAGTTGTTCCAGCTACTCCCGATACTGGATATTCTGAAGCTTGTTGAGCAGTTCCTAAACCAGTGGTTGCTGAAACACCAGTAACTTCTACTGGAAGCGGACTATCCCAAAGACCTTCATCCCAAGTCCCTCGTCCCCATCCAGTAATTCTAGACATTAGGCAATCCTAATTATTGCATTACTTCCATTTGCAGTCGGAAACTGAACAGTAAAAGTTCCAGATGTTGATGTTTTATTACCACCAAAATCAAGTACAGCAACAGCTTTATTACTATCAGAACTATTGTAAATCAAAGCACCTCTTGCAGTAATAGTAGCTGTTGTAAAACTTACATCAGTAAAATCAGTAAATGCAGTTGTTCCAGAAGTTGTTGGATCTACTCTTGCTAAAGTTCCTCCTCCAGTGGTGTAAGTGCCACTTGAAGCAACTTCTCCAGTTGTAACTAGTGCAGTTGTTGTAGCACCTAGTGTTGCAGTTGTAGAAGATTTACCTCCACTACTAATTGCAAAAAGTGCTAATTTAAAAGTATCTCCACCAGAGTTTTTAAAATTATGTACACCTTCTAACAATTCTTTTTTAAAAGATGTGCACATCGCTTGAGTAATGGCCATTATAATCTCCTTATTAAAGTTGCTAAATCATTACCACCATTCTTTTCTAGAATATTTACAATACTAGCACGTTCTTCTTTTTTTGCCAATGCAACGTAATCTAAAAGGATTTTTCTAATATTTTCTTTATAAGCAAACGCTTGTTGTCTTATTGGCTCTGGTGCGGTGTTAGAAACAATACATATTTTATCCAAAACTATCTGTGCAATTTGTTCATCAGATAAACCACCATTATCTGATGTTGATACATTTACATTACCAACTTGTGCAACATTAATATTAAACATGATCATGCCTTCCAAATAAAATGGGTGTTTTATCTTGTGGTTCTGGAGAACTTAGTTCAGATTGTCTACTAACTTCAAGAACGCCTTTGTTAATAGTTTGTACCAAAGGATCATCTAATCTGTGATATCCATACAATTTTTCTTCATCGGGTACATTTGTATCTAATAAATTTGACCTATGTGCAACTTCAATTTGCATACCTTTATTTATTGCAACCGCAAGCCAAAACTCAGTGCAAGCTCTACCAGCTTCAGCCATATGTAAGTTATGCATGTAACTATAATCAATACCATATAAATTAATTTTATTAACTTTCTCATGTATTGCCAAGGCTATGGCATAAGGGACAGTATTATTAAAATAACAAAGTCCAGTATCCTTAACTACATCTGCCAATGGATATTTAACTAAATGTTTCACTCTTTTATCTAACTCACACGTATATATAGGTTTTTTGTTATTTTTTAAAAACTCTCTAGCTATTTCAGTTTGTGTGCCTGCGTTCTTTGTATCAAGAAATCTAGATACTGGATCCATCATTATTGTTCTATCAACGTGAATAATCCCACCTATAGAATTTATACCCCAGATCTCATCAAACTTTTTAGAGTTCACTCTAGCAGCTATAAAATCAGCGTAACTAGCACCCAAACCCACTATAGCTATTTCCGTCAAGTTCTTGGCCTCTCTGGTAGTCCTCTGCGATATGCATCACTATTTTCTCTAGCCTCTGCTAAGTCTTTAACTCTTGATAAAGATTCTAGAAATCTTTGATTATACAATTGCATAACATCTGGTTCACCTTTCATATAGGTATACGCTTCAATTAAACATCCATATAATAAAGCGTTTGGTGCATTAGTGCTTAACCAGGTAGTACCAGAATCTCCAGAATCTTTTAAACTTGTTGGTCTGTAGTAGTAATGCAGTTCAACAGAGTAATTATCATCAGGTGTGGGAGATATAAGAAAATTATTTACATCAAATATAGCATAATATTTAGGTCTACCAGTTGATCCATCTGGATTAAATTCTTGTAAAAAGTTTACATCTTTTTGTAGTAAAAAATGTTTAGTGCTTGAAGACGTTATAGACAAACTAAATGAAGCTAGATAATCACTTGGCACCGCTAAAAACTGATTGCTTGATGTCATTGCTCCCGTTACGTTTTTTCTAAAATATTCTAAATCAACTGCTTTAAGTATACGTTCTTCAGCAGATACAATAAAATCATCTAAGTGATTAACAAAAGATGTTTCTTGATTTTCACTATAATCTTTAATAGCTGTTTTAAGTGTTGATAGTGTAAAACTCATGACGTACTCACAGTAACAGTGCCTAATGCTGATTCTAATTTAAGTTTTTCTTTGAATGAAATAGTTTGTAAATCAAATATTGGAAACTCAACTTTTGCATCTCTAAATTCAACTCTAGGCTTTGGGTTTCTTAATGCTTGCGGATCTGGACCCACTCGTATTGGATCTAATTGTGGATGTTTAGGTTCATATTCGTCATAACCAACAGTGAGTCCATTCCATTCTTTTCTCATGTCTTTTAGTTTATACCTAAATCCAGATCTCTCTGAATAACCAAAGGCTCTTTTGTTACTTGCGTATCTAGCCATTAAACCCTCAAGTATTTAATATCTGGTGTAAGTTTAAGAGGCACTCTATCTTCATCCTCATCACTAGCTCTTTGAAATTCTTCTTCGTAAACACTTTTAAGAATTTGTATTCTATCTGGTGCTTTTTTCATTGATAAATAATAAGACAAGCCTGCAACTAAACAAGGTAAAAATCTGAATGGTATATCATGCGTGTTTTGCATAGTGTCTGCATCTTGTATTCTACGCACGTAATAATATATCAAACTATCTGAACTAGAGTCTGGTGTCGGCCATAAAATAACTGCAGGTGTAATTCGTCTATCAAAATAATATTGACTTGGTCGTCCAGATTGATCTTTGTTTGGTAAATTTAAATAATCACCTCTGGACATTCTTGATAGTGAAAAATCTGTACCACTTCTTCTTATTACAACTTCAAGTAAATCAGCATGATCTGCGGTAAATGTATAAGATGCAGTTCCAGATGTAAGTGCTTGAGTTTTCTGCTCAACAGTCCAAAGATTCAAACCTCTGTTTGCCCATTCAGAAAACATTATATTCAGAGATCTTCTAGCAGTTCTAAGATCATATCCAGTTTTAACTTCTAAACCACATCTTTCATATGCTTCTTCTATCGCATCTGATACATCTAATTCAAAATCTCTGGAGTTTGAGGTTGCCATTATCTATGCCATTTTCTTTTTGTTATTTGCCATTTTCTTTTTCTTATTTAAAAACGCTTGAAGACTAGGATTAAGTTTACCTTTTGTTTTAGATTTAGATTTAGTTTTGTTTTTTACATTCTGTATAGCTTTATTAAGTGCGGTTTTTTTGTTCATTTCTTTTTCCTTTTAAGTGCTTTAACTCTTCTTGGTTTACCTGCTGGCTGTCCTAATCTCTTCTTCTGT
>Ga0209348_1000464_pt1 | contig 21284 bp, 19 predicted proteins | sample ETNvirenome_2_30_FD_184065 | JGI IMG/M metagenome (GOLD analysis project Ga0209348, IMG submission 184065) | Marine viral communities from the Pacific Ocean - ETNP_2_30 (SPAdes) (version 2) | ecosystem: Environmental > Aquatic > Marine > Oceanic | place: Pacific Ocean | collected 2013-06-22
TCTATCACAATAACTAATAAGGGAGCTGGTTGATAACTCAGCTCCCCCTACATACTCATCGATAAAAAAATCGGATACTATATAAATATTTTCTTCCATAACATTTACTATTTTATTAATTTATAGTAAATGTTAATACTCTTTGAAAAATTAGATGATTACGAATTGTGATCCTGTTGCTATTAATGTTACACTTGAGAATTGACTTGGAAGATCAAATGTTGCTGAGCCGTCAATACCTATGACGCCTGTGGAACCTGTAATATGAACTGCACCGGTGCCGAATCTCTTAATATTAATCTCATATCCATCATATGTTGTATTTCCGGGTGCAGCTAAAGTAGCTGTTACTGCGGATGAACTGTCCACAATATAGAGTTGTCTTTCTTCAGCACCAGAAAATGTTGTAGTTGTAAAGTTAGCTGTTTCTGTACTTGTTAAGCCGTGCTTACCTCCACCGGAACCTCCTCCACCGCCACCGGCAGTGTCCCAAACAACTTTTGTTCCATCCCACTTTAAGAATTCTCCGCTAGAAGGTGAGTCTTGACCAATCTTTATAATATCACCGCTTCCGCTTATTTCAATAGCTGAAGTTGTGCCTAGATCGCCTACATTAAAGTGTGTAATAACGCTACTGTCACTAGCAAAACTACCAGAAAGTAAAAGCATACGATCTCGGTTACTTTGACTTGATACATCTAAAGGCGCATATTGATTATATGTGTATGGTCCTCCTGTTGAACTATTATTACCTTTAAAGAAATCAATTTTTCCGCCGTGTGACTGCAAGAAAATAGCTGATTTATCACCATTTATAGAGTATTTGTCTCTTAAAAATAGACTTCCATATCTAGAAATCTTAACTAGTGCTCCATCACCTGATAGACCAAAACCATAAGTTGCACTTCCAGGTGTCAAATAATGATCTGAACCGTATGAAGAGTCAAATCTAATGTTAGCACCATTTGTTAATAATAAACTATTTCCAGAAGATAAAGCTAGTCCATTACCATTGCTGTTTTCAAAGTCCGTTCCCATTCTTAAATATTCAGACCCGTTAAAGCTAAATACTAAGTCGCCATTTTGCCTAGAGCCTGTTATTACAGTATCTTCACCGTCCATAGTAAACTTAAGATAATCAGATCCAGTTACTTTAAAGATTATATCTTTACCAGCTGGGTCTAAAATAATATCCCCGTCATTTGTATCTAAGGTTATATCGCCTGTTGTTGTAGAAATATTTACAGCGGCATCACCGGCACTAATATCATCTGCTGCAGTGCCGCCTCCTCCTCCACCACCAATATAAGTCTTAAGAACAGAAGCTGAAACGTGTGTCATTGTTCCATTATCATTAATAATAAATCTATCAGCATCAACAACAGTAGTTGTTGGTGAAGCAACATCAGTCCCGCCATCAAGTAAATTAAGCTCTGTAGTTGTAACTGTTGCACCGTCTAAGACTTCAAGTTCAGTCTGTGTAAGTAGAGCTAATGCTCCGGGAGCGCCACTTTGCATTCCAGCAAGAGTATCTAAGTCAGCATCCCAAGCTTGAACATTTGATCCGATAGCAACTCCTAAAGTAGTGCGAGCTGCTGATGCATTAGCATCGTCAACAATTGTAGCGCCAAAAGAACTAATAGTAGTATCAGCATTTATTGTAAGATCACCTGCAACTGTAAGCGTCTTTGATGCAGTAGCGTCAAGTGTTAATGTATTACTGTTTCCAGGAGCTTGAAATTCCCATCCAGCACGATCAGCAGCAACTTTAATATAACCTGTTGCAGACCCATCTTCTTCAACTTCAATACCAGCACCACCACCAGAAGAAGCCGCGCCTCCATCATTAAGAGTTATAAGCTTGTCTGTTACTAATAAGTTAGTTGCATCAACTGTTGTAGTTGTTCCATTAACAGTTAAATCACCTGTTACAATTATATTGTTTGCAAATGTTCTGTCACCAGTTAATAAAGCATCCGGAGCAGTTTCAGCTTTTCCACCCATACCACTATGATTTGAACAGTAGTAATATAATACCGAAGGTGCATCTTGCTCTAAAATTACCTGTGTATATGCTCCAGCATTACCAGGAGTTCCTCCAGTTGTAACTCCAGTTGTAAATGGACTATTAGGACTGTTATTACTGTTATTACTAAATCTTAAAGGATGTGTAGCATTGGTATTATCGCTTTGATCAAAGTAATAAACAACGCCTTTTGCTAATGATAAAGTTTGCTGTGAAGTTCCATCAATAACAAACTTACCATCTGCAACTGTAACAGCTACAGAAGATCTAGCAGAGAAAGTTGTAGAGCTTAAAGCTAAACCACTTCCTGCTGTATAAGTCGTGTCAGTATCTGTTGATGCAAGAGTAATTGCGCCATTAGATGCAGACGTAACTGTCATGTTAGAACCTTGAACAATGTAAGAAGTTCCATTGCTGAGTTGTGTTAATGATCCACTTAAACCACTAGAAGCAACTAATGGCCCACCTGAAAGATTTAAGTTATTACTAGCATCTTCAATTAAACTAGTGTCACCAAATGATGCAGTTACATGATGGACTTCTTTCCATAACTTAGAGCTAGTTCCTAGTCCACCTTCACCACTTGCTCTTGGTACTATATTCTTTGTTGCCATTTAAATTATCTCCTAAGATTATTTTCAAATATAATTATTATTCTGCTTTTAATAAAACATATTATTATTCTAAATAGATTTTTTTAAAGCGTTAAGCTTTTGGAATTAAGTCTCCATTGCCATCGTATTCAAGATATATGTCTTCTAAAGTGCTATTTGAAGGTGTTATTTCATTTACATTAGTACCGAATTCAAATAGCCCAAAACCTTCAGCAAATCCTTGATTAACTTCTAAATCACCGCTACTTAAACTAAACATGCTTCCGTAGGTTGTTAAAGCTTTTTTAACAGCGTAACCTTTACCTGTTGAATCTATAAAAATTTTGTTTATTTTATTTGCCATTTTAAATCCTTATATCATTTCCCACATATCATTGCCATCTGAAATTAAAGTAAATGAAGTTCCTACTACTGTTTCTGGTTGAGCATCAAAAGATAAGCTATCCTCGATCGGCTGCCCAGCATCAGTATCAATATTTAATATTTTATCTGTTCCATTTGCATTAATTGTTAAAATTGCCCCGGTGCTATGATTTGTTTTAATTAAAACTCTTATTTCAAAACCTGCTGAAGTATTTGTAATTGCTGGTAAATTTAAAGTATGATTGCCCTGTATGGAACCAAACTTAAAAGAGTAATGATTACCAAATACAGCATCTGTTGTGGAACCAGACTCAATACTAATAAAATTAAATCCTCGCCAAGTCTGCCATTTTACTATGCTATTGTCATCATCCCAAGTTAAATAGTAATTATTTGAATCAACAGCAGCACTATTAGCTAAAGTTGTTATATCTCCTGAACTGTTAGTAGCTAAAGGCGTCTTTCCTCCGGAGTTTATTGTAATTCCTTGATCAGCTTGCATTGTTACACTTGAGCCACTAAGAATTAAGTTATCTCCAGGTCCAGATTTAACAGTAACGTCGCCTGTTGATGTTGTAAGATTAATAGCTGCATTACCTTCAGTAATTTGATTAGCTGTCGCTGCGCCGCCATCAAACTTCTCCCACTGCATCTGAGCGCCATCCCATCGTAATGAGCTTCCAGATGCAGATGTAACTAAGCTACCGTCTAATAAGTTTAACTCAGATCCTGTAACAGTTAGAAGAGTTCCTCCAAGTTTCAAACCACCTGTAGAGCCATTATGATTAACAATATCAACTGTTGTAACTCCAGACGTCGTTGTTCCAGACAATACAAGTCCTGTTGTTAAGTTACTTTGTGCTTGAACGCTAAACTTTAAATCGCTTCTTAACGTAGCATCATGCGGACTTGTTACTTTATTATGAATTTGTGCTGAAGTATATTCACTTTTTGCTGTATGATTATTTGTAGCAAATTGAATAAAATTAGAATCAAAGGCTGGAGATTGTGTATCATGATATAATTTTAAAAGAGGCCCTGCAGCGCCGCCAAAAGTTGAATGTATTTGGAACTCTGGATCACCTCCAGCAGCACTTCCAACAGATAACTTTAAAGTGCCTTCCTCGGGCGATTCTAAAACAACATCTTGATCTTCGCCAAATAAAATTTGTCCTGAGTCACCTAGGTATAAGTTATTCCATTCTTTTGTTGCAGAACCTAGATTATACTGCCCAGCTGTATCAGGAATAAGATGAGCACCTACTGTTATCGAAGTATCTGCATCTAAAGTAACAGTTGAACCGCTAAGAGTTAAATTGTTGCCTGGCCCGGATCTAACAGTAACATTACCAGCAGATGTTACTAAATCAACAGCAGAATCACCTTCAGTAATATTATCAGCGGCCGGATTACCGCCAGGAGAAATTTGGCTGCCTCCAACATAAAGATTACCACTAATAACTGTATCACCACCAAGAACAGTTACACCTCTTGTTGATCCATTTCTACTTCCAATTGCACCACTAATAAATGCATAAGCATCAGTTCCTGGAAGCTCTTCTGGTCCTACAGTTAATGTCCCGCTAACAAATAATCCGTCGCCTGCACTTGAACCTGTTACATAAAGCTTACTAAATTCACCCATTCCATCCGCAGAGGATAGTAAGTTATTTTGCCAATACAAACTTCCTTGTTGATTATAGAGTCTGTTTGTCTTATTACTAGGTGCTGATGCTTTAGAAGCTAATTGTAAAGTTCCACTAATATGAACTAGTCTTTCATTAGTAAACGTTGAAGTCTCTAATGCATTATAAACTTCGATATCATCAAATTCACCCTTAGAAGTTATAATCTTCGCTCCAGAAGAAGCGGATAATTGTGTATTTATAATGACATTATTAAACGTTGCTGTTGGAATCGGCGATTCGCTTCCTAAAGTTGTACCATCAATTTTACCACCATTAATATCTACAGATGAACCAGTTAGAATTTCAAACTTTGCTTTTTCTGTATGGATTGATGAGCTAAGAATTAATTCTCCAGCAGAATTGAAATCTAAGTTAGGTCTATCAGCATGATTCGCTGCATTAAGAAGGTTTTCACCTTCCTTAATATCAACAGAGAAAGAGTTAGCTGAAATATCTTTTGAAATACCAATACCTGCATTATAAACACCACCACCGGATCCAAAAGATAAGTCGTGAGTTCCAACAACATCAGCAGTTTTAGCAGATGTGCATATAAAAGCTGCACCAGCAAAGTCTCCTTGCGTTACAAATACAGATATTCCAGAAGCCCTGCTACCTGCAACTAGATCGTGTGATCTAAATAGACTTCCGCCATCAAAGAAATAAATTCCGTTTTCACTGGCATCTGACTGAGCCCTTAATAGAATTCTATCACCATTATTCCATGTATATCCGCTGTAAGAAGAAGCTAAGGAACTTAAGTTAGCTATATTAGCATCAGCAACAGTATCAACACTTATTTTTTGTGTAATAACAAAATCAATATATTTTCTGTTAACAGCAAAATTTTGATAAAGAGGATCAGAGTTACCATGTGAAGAAGTTGGAATTGTATATAGACGCTCAATAGGAGCAAAATTCATATTAAATAAAGTACCATTTATTCCAAATTCAAAGTAGTCTTTTGCTCTAACGCCACTGCCTGTAAGAAGTTTAACATCAACTAAAGAATCTGTTCCTTGATGTCCTTTAATATAGATGTCACCGCCAGAAGCTCCACCAAATCTAACGTGTGATGCTGTAAGCATACCGTCAGAAGAAGTAAGCATGTTAAATACACCCTTTGCAGGAGTTTCTGTTCCAATCAGCGTTCCATCAATTGTTCCACCATTAATATCTACAATAGAAGCAGTCATTGCAGAGAACGTAGCAGTTCCATCATCAATTTTAATATTAGAAGCAGTTAATTGAGTAATTAAAGCGTCAGAAGCAGTTAATTGAGAAAATATACCTATTGCAGGATTGGATCCACCTATAAGTGTATTGTCAATTGTTCCGCCATTAATATCTACATTAGTTCCAGTTAAAACTGTAAATAGACCTTTATTAAATGTAGCATCTTGACCGCTAACAATTAATGTATTACCTGTAATTCTACTTGTTCGACTACCTGTTAAAGTTAAGTCAAGTGAATCTTTTATATTTAAGTGAGACGCTGTTAAATTGTTGTAATCAGCATTATCAATTTGAATTGTGCATGTTTCATCAACTATAACATTTGAAAGAATACCACCATTTATATCAACACTAGAAGCTGTTAAAGCAGCAATATCAATATTATCTAAAATCTTTACATGTGATGCTGTAACTTGTGAAGAACCGTTAAATATATAATTACCACTATTAAATGTTCCAGCACCAACTTTATCTGCACCTACTTGACCAGCTGCTAAAGTTAAAGTTCCGTCAACAACATTTAATGTTTTACCTGAACCTACTGTAATATCAGTGCCATCAATTGTTCCACCATCAATATCAGCTGTAGTAACAGTTCCTAAGTCTGCACACGTCTGACCTGCTGCAGTCCAGTTACCATCAATTGTAATATTTGATAATGTTCCACCATTAATATCAATACTAGAAGCTGTTAATTCTGTAAATGATCCAATTCCAGGCGTACTTAAACCAATGTTAGTTCCATCAATTGTTCCACCATCAATATCAGCTGTAGTTCCAGACAATACATCAAATTGACCATAAGAACCTGAAATTTCAGCATTGGATGCTGAAAGATATATAAATGATCCTTCAACGATTCTTAAACCAGGTTGACGATCAGTAGTTCCTGCATAAGTTCCAAGTAAATTACTACCACTTACACCTAGTCTAACAAATCTATTTAAATTGCTTGCCTCACCTGCAGGAGAATGACTAAAGATATTCCCACCATGAATGAATACATCTTCATGATCTTGAAATGCCATTGTATTAATATCAATACCACCAGGACCACCAATTGCGCCGCCATTAAAGAATAATCGACCATCAATATTATAAAGGAAATTAGTCTCAATGCTAGAACCTGCAGGAAGTTCAGAAGCAGCGTTAAAAGAAGGTAAAAGTATCTGACTCGCGCTAAGTGCAACTGAAGCAGTTATGAAAGGAGCATTAACGCTACCATTTATTGAATTAATATTTCCGTTTGTTGTTGTAAAGCTTCCGTTTGTTGTAGCAAAACTTCCGTTTGTTGTAACAAAGTTTCCGGTTGCTGTAATTTGACCACCAGCAGTTATATTTGATGCTGCTATAATTGTCGATCTAGAAACAAGAGAGTCGATACTAGCATCATTTGTTACAAAAAGATGTGACGCTGTAAGCGGAAATTCACTTTCTAATCTATCTTTCAAAGTAATAGTATCTGTAAGACTGGTTATAACAGAAGCTGTTAATGCATCAGTTAATTCTAAGCTATTAAATTTAACATTAGAACCAGTACCTAGGCCTAAAGAAGTTCTAGCTGTATTGTTAGACTCAGAAACAAATGATGTTCCATCACCAACTAAGAAAGTTCCATCTGGAACATTTAATCTAGCAGGAGAATTATAGTCATAAAATAAGTCATTAATGTCTCTAAGAACCCCGGTGACTTCAAATCTGTTATTTTGTGTAGTGTCTTTAAATATTGTAACATTATCAGCTGTTTGATGACCAAAAACAGAGAAAATCAAAGGATAATCGCCAAGTGCTTGTCCTTCTACAGTGTCTGTATCTACTGTACAAAGATAAGCAATATCAGCATTTACATTACCTTCTTCAACGGCAACAGCTGCAGCTGGAGCTTCTGATCCAGAATTAAAATCTTCAGCCCTAACTAATACAGGATTTGCTGGAGAAAGCAAAACATTTGCGCTACCTGTGCTTTGAACTTTATAAACTCCGTTCCAGCCTTCATATGGAGGGCCAAAGTTTTTTATTAAAATTCTATCATTTTCAACTAAATCATTTACACCATCAAATAAGTCATCACCGTGATCAACTACAGTAGAATCACCATTTGTATTTGAAATCCATGACCAAGATCCACCGTTAATTTTTGAACCTGGAAGATTATCATGTGTAGCTTGTTTTTTAGGTATTTTAAATTTTAGTGTAGCTCCTTCTCCGTTTGATCCTGATTCATATTCCCACCCAGGAGTACCTGTTGAATTTCTAATGAAACCTCCAAAACCATCACTAGAAAATTGAGAATTTACAAATTCGACAAAATATGATGTTCCGTTAGGTTCTGAAGCAGCTTTAACACTATTTTTCCATTTTATGCCTTGAACTGTATTGTCTACATATAATTTGTTAGCTACGTCACTATCAGTACCTGGATAGCCAGCGTTTGTTATTTTAAAACCACCTAAATTATAGTCACCGTCAGCAGGTAATAAATTATTTAGTCTAATTGCGACTTGATTAGGTTGTAAAGAAGGGAAGTTACTAATATTAAAAGGTGATACAAGTAAAGGATAGCCGTCGGCCATAAGACCTTGTGATCCTGAAGATATCTCTGTTCCGTTTACATACGAGCTTGTTGCAAATGAACTTGATACGTGAATAAAAGTCCATCTTTGACTTGATAATCCAAGCCCTGATCCATCTTTATCGCTTTTCGGTATAAATATTGCCATTTAATGACTCCAAATTTCTATTACTAAGTATTCTAATTTAGCGGATGTATTAAAGAGAAATAACAATTAATTTTTATTATTCTTTTGCTTTTATAATAAGAAGTTCAGGATGTACTGCTCTTTCAGTAGATATTGGTAAACTGCTTTGGACTCCTGTATTGGCATTTTTAACTATAACTCGACCTGCACTGTCTTTAAGAATTTCAAAATGTGTATCATATAATCTTGTATTATTAGTAAACTCGCTATGCCATATTAGATCATCAGGATGTAATGTTCCTGCAATTACTTCTTTTACATCATCTCTAAATTTATCTAAATTTAATTTCCAAACTCCTGTATTACCATCTAAGAATCCAGTTTCTACAAATTCGCCAGGCTTCCCGCTCACAGGTTCAAATAAAGAAGATAAGTTAACATTAGATATTTCAACGCCGCTTCCTTTAATATGTGACCCAGTAATATTTCCTTGAACATTCAAGTCGTTGTTAATTCTTTGATTACCTGCAACAACTACGTCTCCTTGAATGTCAACAGAATCAACAGGATCTAAACGTATGTGATCTCTATCTGTTTCAATAACAATGCCATTGTCAATAGTTGCATCTAATGTTATCTTAGTTGTATCTGTATTTAATTTAATTTCTAAATGATCATCTGTGCTTTTAATATCGCCTGTTATATTATGGTCACCATCTGTATGCAAGGAGCCACTGATGTGAACGTCCCCTCCAAATACTGCTGTTCCTTTAATAGAAGAATGGCCTTTATTGCTAGGTACACCTGCAACATAAAAATTAGTATCAGTTTGATTGACATCGTTTTTCATTAAGTAAACGTGTCTATTATCTACTAAATCACCTGCCGCTGATATTAGCGGAAATTGACTTCCGGTTACTCTTAAATCAATATACTGATTATCTGGATTGTCATTACCTAAAAGTAACTCTCCAGCGCTAGTAATTTTAAGCTTAGTTGTTAAACTTGCCGGAGCCGGTGTAGGTGTAAGAGTAATCTGTCCATTTGTTGTTTTAGTCTTAAATTTAAGACCACCTTGAGATGATTCACCTTGTTCAAAAAGTGTAATTGCAGCTCCAGGTTCATTATTTAAAATTTGATCTGGTGAACCAGGAAACGATATAAAAGCCATTCCGACTTCTTTAAAATTTAAACCGTCGTTAGGAGAAGTTCTTGATATTACAAATGGGTAATTAAGTGCTGCAGACTTATCTAAAGAAGAATCAAAGTCAAATTTTCCAGCGCCTGTTGATCCAGTTGTTACGTGTAAAACTGAACCTGTGCCAACAGTTATATTACTATTACTTCCAAGGCTAATTCTTGGTTCATTATTTGTAATAAATGTAATATTAGAAGCATCTGTACTACCTAAACTTCTGGCTCTAGCTTTTGCATCTCCTCCTTCAAAAAATAACTCATCAACAATAAATCCACCACCTGATAATGTTCCACTAATATGAACATCTCCACCAAATACTGCAGTTCCTCTTGTTGTTGTATTTTTAGAATCAATTGCACCGCTAACAAAGAAATTTGTATCAACTCCATATAGCTTTGGAGTATTTAAGTCACCAAACTCAAACATTGATGAGCTTAAAATAAACTTAGAATTAGCAATGCTATTTTGATCAAAACCAATTAATACAGAATTTTCTAAGCTATTATTTAAACCTTTACCTATTACAAAACTATTATTGCCTAAGACTGAATTATTTGATCCAACTACAACAACATTATTACTTTTTATTTCGTTATTATTTCCACCAATTGAGTATGAGTTTGATACTTCATTTATTATTCTGTTATTAAATCCACCATAAATGCTAGACAACGAAGCACTTATATTGTTTAAAAATCCGCCTAATACTACAGAATATGATCCGCTAATTTTAGAAGTTTCAGAAGAAATTATTGAGTTATACCCAGGTGTTAATGTTAAGTCTGAATCTGAAATTCCACTATTTACTTTTTCTGAATTTAGTTTTGCAATATCTGCTTGCTGAATGTCTGAATTTTTTGATGATATTATAGTTGTATAATTTGAAGAACTTATATGAGATAAGTTTGAATTTAAAAGACTTACGTAATCACTATTATAAACGCTTCCACTTGTTGCATGAATAAATGAATTATCTACATTACTTGCTGATAAGTGGCTGGCAAAAGCAACAATATTATTAGAAGACGAAATAAATAGATCACTATTTGAATGCACAAATGACTTGTTTGTATCTTTAATAGTTACTATGTCTTTTGATGAAATAGTTTGTCCAAAGGCAAAATTCATATCAGAATTTAATACATTTATTTTTCTACCAATAACAGTATTTTTATTTGCTGTTTTGCCATCTGATGCAGAAATTACATTTTCCGGACCTAAGACAATTGACTCACTAGAAGCTTCACCAATCTCTAGGTTATTAGCAAAACCGTAAAAACCTTTTGATTTAATAATAGCATCATCTGTGCCAATTAAAGTAACACCATCTGCAGAAGATGTAATGTTATTATTAGTGCCATTTATAATTGTGCTAGCAAAAGAACCTTCAAAGATTCTATTGCCATTACCACCAATTAACAAGTTATCATTTTTACTTATTTGACTTAATTCCGAGTCTATTCTATTGTTTCTACCTGCAATTATTGCTGAGTGATTACCGTTTATAAGTGTATTATTAAAACCACCTAAAATATCTAAACTCTGAAATCCCATTGAAGAAGTATTTTCAAAGCCCATAACAATAGAACTAGTTGACTCATTTAAAGAATCTTTACCTATAGTGATAGCGTCTGTTGCAGCAGCCTTTGGCCTTTGTAAAAAGTCCCCGTTTTCGTCGTAGCTTTTTAAGCCATCTGGTTGATTTCCAAGAACAGTTAGGTCGCCTGCAATTGTAAGATTATTTCCTGCAAACATATTACCGCTTACAAAAAGATCACCTCCAAAAACGCCAGTACCTCTCTCACCGTTGCCTATTTGACCTAAAGCTGGCTGATGTGCTGATCCTATTGAACCACTTACAAAAAAGTTTGTATCCTGATAGTCCGCTTCATTGTGATCAGAAGCAGCACCGCCTGACAAGAAATAAATTGTTTCATTGTCTGATCTAAATCTAGCAGCATATTCTTTATTAGGCGTACTAAAAACAAACTCTGTATTGTTTGTTCTATTTGAGTTTAATAATGCTGTTCCTGTTACTTCTAAGTTACCTGATACAAATAACGCGCCTGGACTTGTTTGATCTACTTCTATAACTTGACGTTCAGCATATAACGTTCCGCTTACAACAACGTCACCACCAAATAAAGAAATACCTCTTATATTTGTATCTTTAGAATTTTTAGATCCGGAAACAAATAAAAATGTATCAGTTCCCACAGAAGATAGTAAATTAGAATCTGTTACTCCTCCAGAACCATTACTATCGATAGAAGAACTATAGATAATAATAGGTGTATTTGAGCCAGTTGCAATTATTCTTTGAGTTTTTAACCCAAGAGCTTTTAGATCTTTTACAGACATAAATTTATCCTATTCTTTAATTGCGATATAATCAATATCAAACGTATCAGGAGAACTAGAAGCAACTGTAAAATTGCTTAATGTAATATTTTTTACGTATATATTTATATCTTCAATTTTTGGCGAGCAAATAACAGTTGGAACAGAGTTAAACGAAGAGTCAAAAATAACTACTGTTTCCCCATTTGTTATTGTTGCGCTACCTGTTTTTATTTTTGGACTACTCATAGCATATTAATCGCATGTAAATATGCATGTTCACTTGATGGAGCGCTAGCTCTTATCGTCACAGATGTCAAAGAAACATTTTCAACAAAGACATTTATATTATCACTTTTTGAAATTGCAACTACTTTTGGTATTGCAGTAAACGTAGAAGTAAAAGTATGTGTAATAGAGTCTGTTCCATTCCAAGGTAACTCTGCAGTTTCAATTTCTGCTGAAATTCCTCCGCCGGCGCCTATAACATTTTCATTAATATCCATTCTTCCATATACAGGTTTTCTTCTAATATAAGGATATATTTTTTTTTGTCTATTTAAATCTACTCTTCTTGTTGACATTTTAATCTCACAATAATTTAGCAGCGTCAGAAGCCAAGTCTGATCTATACCCTTTAGGAAGATTAATATGAGTTGTATATGTTGAATTTTTCATTTTTTCAATTACTTGAGTTAAACCATTTGACTTCGTATCTAAGTATGGAGCATCTATTTGATCTGTATCACCTAAAAGTATTATTTTTGAATTCTGGCCAACTCTTGTAATTATAGTTTTTAACTCGTGAATTGTTGCGTTTTGAGCTTCATCAACAATAATATAGCTATCATTAAAGCTTCTTCCTCTCATAAATGCTAAAGGTGCTACATCAAAAACACCTCGATCTTTAAGCATTTCAAAGTAAGATAAGTCACCAAACGCATTTCTAAAATTATCAATAATAGGATTTAACCAAGGAGCCATCTTATCATTAACATCACCCGGCAAGAATCCTAAGTCTTTTCCAACAGCCTGAATTGGTCTTGTAAATATAATTCTTTTATACGGGGTATCATTATTTGTTACTAAATGTAAAGCTGTCATTAGACTTAAATAAGTTTTACCACTTCCAGGTAGTCCTGTAATTGTAACTAAAGGAACAGTTTCATCTAAAATCATTTGAAGTGCAAAGTGTTGCTCTTTGTTTTTAGGGTCAACAGTTGTATTTTTTTTAATAACGTCTTTTTTATCAAGTAAGACTATTTCATTATCGCGATAAAAACATAAAGATGAACTATTTGAAGAAGCAGACTTTGCAACCAAAAACTGATTTTCAGCTCTAATTTCTTCAATTTCTTCAAAATCTATTGTTGTGTAGCCATTTTTATGCATTTCAACTATACTATGATCAAATAAATATACTTCTTCAACATCAGCTCTTTCATAGTCTGTGTGCATATTTTCATAATCAGCAAAATAATCACTTGCATTTAGCATTAATGCATCGCATTTTACTCTTAAATTAATATCCTTTGTAATTAGTACTACTTTTTTATCTTGAAATTTATTTGTAATGTCTTCAAGAGTCGAAACAATAATATTGTCATTTGATTTACCAAGTGTTAAAATTTTACTGTCTGTTAAACTTTCTACCCATACTTTAACGAATATATTGTCTTCTTCAATAAAGACGCCAGAATGCAAATTTCCTATACTTCTGTAACTGTCTAAGTCTCTATTGATTTTTCTAGCTGCTTCACCTAAAATACCAGCTTTGTCCTTAAATTTATCAAGTTCTTCTAAGACAATAAGAGGAATATATATATCGTTTCCTTCAAATTTCCTTAAACAGTCCTTATCATATAATAGAACGCTGGTATCAACTACAAAAATTTTCCTGTTTTCCATGTAAACTTCCTGTTTCATATCTAAAATAATAAAACGTTATTAATTATTTTAGGACAACACAATGAAAGATAAAATTACATGCTTTGGAAAAACTATTTTAGAAAACTTTAACTGCAATAATACAGAGTGCATTTATTGGTATGAAAATTGTAGCAATAAAAACTGTGTTATTAATGCATCAAATGAAAAAAGTCATACGCTTCAAGAAATTGGTGATATTTTTGGTATATCAAGAATGAGAGTATGTCAAATAGAAAAAAAGTCTATTCAAAAAGTTAAAAAATATATAAACAATTAGTCTAATAAAGTCTTTCTATGCTGAAGGCTTGTTTTGTTCATTGCTGTTGTTTTTTTAACAATTTCTCTTAATGACTTTCTAAGTCTTACACCAGCAGACTTGTTACCTTTTAGTGATTTATTAATATCTTTTTCTAAAGAATCTACTAAAACTCTTAAGACTTCGTAGCTTTCTAATAACACTTCTTCAATATTTTCAGAATCAGACATTTATTTTCTCCTCGTTTTCTTTATAGTGAGATAAAATGTTTAGCATTAAATCTCTATCTTCTAATTCTAAAGCAAGAATTTTAATTAAATGCTTAAGTTCATTTTCTTTAATTCCAAACTTTATAATCTCTTCTTTAATATCTCTACATTTTTGTAAAGAGCCTAATTGATCTTTTGAACTCATATTATTATATCTCTTTGTAATTTTTCTTTTGAAAGTTTAAAATTATCATTATCTATAATGTCAATAAATTCACATACAATATAATTATCGACATTTACTCTTTTATAAAGAACTTTTTCTTTTATACTATTTTCTAATAAATAATTAATTTTTTCCCAAATGTAAATTTCTTCTACATTTTTCTTAGTTAAAAAGTCTAAATATTTAGAAGGCAAACTATATGATAAGTCTTCCTTATTTATAACTAAAGATTTGTAATTCGTAGTATCTGAAATTATATTTGATTTATTGCAGCCTATAACTTGATGTATAACACCACAATTATTGCATTCAACATACTTTTCTTCTAAAACTTCGCTATCTATTTTACTAAATACAACAAACTGATGATATACTGGTTTTTCAACTTTACTATAGATTGGCAAAACACATTGACATTCAATAGAGTGACAAATATAATCGCTCATTTTACTTTTAGTTGATCATATCCCCAAGACTTAGCAGAGTCAACTTCTGCGCCAATTACAAAGCTAATTTGTTCTAATGCGTTTCTATCTAAATTTAGCTCTGTGCTTTTTTCAATTAAAGAAGAAACAACCTTATTTTTAAATACTTCCATAATATTATAGTAACTTTTTCCTAGATCTAAATTAATATTATCTAAATTAGGGGCTGGAGCTTTTTTCTGTGTTTTTGACATAATTGATATACCTTATTTTTTGCAACTTATCTTCTAACTCTTTTTTAATAGAAGAAATTAAATTATACTCTAATACTGGTATTATATTACTATTATTATCTAAATAAATACCAAATTTTAATATTTTGTTATAAACTTTAATTGAATACTTTAAAAATTCTATAAAGTCAGAGTCTGTAGAATATACATCTACTTTTTCGCCTTTAAGTCTTTTAATTCTTTTATTTATAAAATCTTCTTTAATTTCTAAATTTTTAAGCTCATTAATTTTTAACTCAATATCATTGTGATTTTCATAAAAACAAATACTGCTGTCTGTTAACTTAATATTATCAACAATTTTTATTTTGTTTTTAATATCAAAAGCCAAGCTTGTATAATCCTTAATAAGTTCAGTTCCTGATGCAGTTGATAAATCTTCAAAAAAGAAAGGATCACTATCATCAAATCTTTTTTCATATACAACACAGGTCATTTTATTTTTTAAAATACAACTTTTTAAAAAATTTACTACTTGTGTAGTCATTCCTCTGCAAACAATCATTAAAGTTTTATTGTTTTCTTTACAAAATTCTAATGCTGGAATTAAGTTCTGATCTTTTTCAATAAAACCATCTATTAATACTAATCCACAACTTCTTTTTACAAACTTGTTGTTGTTAAAAAATATAGAGAAAAAGTTTTGATTAATATTAATATCAAACTTTGACTCTTTTCTTTTAATAATTTGATTTTTTAAATTTGACTTATGAATATCAATTATAGAATCTGGCCCAGAAAACTCTAGTATATTAAAAAAAGTATCAATAAAGTCTTTATTGTTTATTGTATTGTCAAAATAATTCTTAAGATCTTTAAGTTTAGGAACTTTTTTAGTTAAATCTTTGTCATTATTTTCTTTATACAACTCTTTTAAAAGTTTAATAGAAGAGCTTGGAAATATTTTTTCTACGTTTAAAACGTATTCTTTTAATATATCACCATATTCATTATCTAACTTTCGAGAAAGAATTAAACTATAAAGAAAAATGTATCTTTCTAAAGTTACCATATTTTTATTAACAAGTTTAATCTTGTTGTTTTCAAAGTCTTTTACAAATGTTTTTAATTCATTCAATATCTTCGTTAGACTGCTCAATTGTATCTCTCTTGCCAGACGCTATTTCTTTTAAATCTTCTATTCTTTTTTCAGATAGACAAATCTTAAAAAACGCTGACATTATTGATACCACAAATAAAAGATAAAATATATTTACGTTTTGTGTTGCAAAAAGAGATCCAACTGATGCTAACATTGCTATTTCTGGGTATGTAATATTAATGTTCATGATTTTTTATTAATGATTCTCCTAAACTAAAAATATCTTTTAAGAAGTATAAACATACATTTTCACAAGTATAAAAGTTTTTCCATTCAAAAGATTCATGTTCATCATATGGATTTAAATCCAATGTTATCTTTTTTATACTATCATCTTTTATTTTTGCAACCATAACATGTAAATTATTTTCACCATCAGATAAAGGAGATAAGAAATTTATAACTTCATTGTTTTTATTTCTTAAGAACTCAATATCGTCAATATCAAGCCCAGTTTCTTCATTCATTTCTCTAACAGCAGCATTAAAATAATCTTCCCCGGGATCAATTGAACCTTTAGGAATATCATAACATTTATCTTCTAATTTATTCTTTTTATCAATACACTTTAAAACTAAAAAAGTAATATTATCATTATTATCTTTTCTATAAACTAAAATACCTGCACCGGACATTTAATACTCACAATACGATTTAAAAAAGTCTGACGGGAACATGTGACCACATTTGTTCATAATTCTTTCCCAGTCGCTATCTAATATGTATGTGATTGCCTCATCCTCTTCGTTTCTAATGCTTCTTCCTACAGACTGGACAATAGTTCTAATTGTTTGTGTATCATACCACCACTTCCACTTATTCATTTTTTTTCTACAAACTTTGTCACCTAAATAAGGGAAAGGCATTTTGCAAATTATTTGAAACTTAGAAAGATCACCTTTTAAGTCAACACCTTCTGACATTGAAGGTGAAACTAATATTGTATCATTTTTGCTGCGACAATGCTCCTCTAACATCTTTTCTCTATTCGATCCATAGGCAACTTTAAGTCTTTTACTTCTAACTGTTGCACGAATATATTCAGCTATCTTTTTGTTGTGTGTATGAATGATTCCTTTTTGACCCTTATGTGTTTCAATAATTTCTTTAATTACTCTAGTCATCTTAGGAAGCGTTTTATCAATAACACTAGCAGACATTTTACCAGTATTCATGTAAACAATAGGTCGTTTATTAGGATCAAAAGGCGTTTCTTCTTTTACAAAAGATACTTTATCTTCATCTAAACCAATAAGCTCACAAAAACCATGATGAGAAATAATTGTAGCAGACATAAAAATAATAAAGTCTGCATGATTTAAAAGATATTCGTGCGCATATTTTGAAACTTCAATAGGCTTAAAGACTAGTTTATTAAAACCTTTCTTTTCAGTTTTAGACAACTCAAAAATCCAGTTATCTTTTTCATATAATTCAATAAATTGTTCAATTTTAGTTAAATGATTCTTTATCAACTGAACTTTTTGATGTAAAGATTTTAATTCTGCTAATTTTTGGCTGGTAATACCCATATTTCTAAGCTTATTAGACAAATTATTGCTAATAACCATAAGCTCAGGCAAATAAACGTCTCTTACCCAGTTAAATGCCTGAAACTGTGTATTTAATTCTGGCATTCTAATCTTAAGAACATTTTTAGCAAAGTGCTGTGATACACTTATTTCAATAAATCTAGATAATTCACCTTCTAAATTATGTGCCTCATCAACAACTAATACTTTTTTACGAGGAGTTTTTCCATTATAATTCTTTTCAGTTAGAAAATAACTAAAATTTGTAACTGCTAAATTTGAATCACAAAATTCTGTTTTCTTTTGTTTATAAATACAGTCATAAGAACATTTTTCTTGATTTGACTTTTCAGCACCTTGTCGAATTAAGTCTTGAACATCCTTACAAGATGTTCCTTTTTGTCTTTTACAAGTATAATTTGAGCTACTGTAAAGACTTTTCATTCCAATTTTTTTAAAGTCTCTCTCATATTGCTCTTGTAAAATCTTTTGTGTTGTTAAAAAATATGATCCAACCTCTGGGTCTTCTTTAAATGAATCATTTAAATATCTAGATACTGTAATACCAATAGCTGACTTTCCAACTCCTGTTCCACATTCAATAACTGCATATTTTTTTCCATTATTAAAATCTTCTAAGACTTTATTTAATACTTTCTCTTGCTGATCTCTTGGCTCTTTATAAGGGAAATATTTTAACCAGTCTTTTTTTTCCAAGTTAACCTCTTTAAAATAAAATTAAATACTATTATGAAAGGCTTATACGATATTTTTAATATTACATCTAAATAAATCGAGAGTCCTTCACCAACGTAATATAAAAAATAAAAAGAGTATAAGATGCAAAAATTGATATAGACTTCATAGTCTATAGAGCTATAAATGTCAATTTTTTCTTTAATATTTTTATTTGAAAAAAAATTAAAATACGTTTTCATCATTTTGTTTTATTAATTGCTTGATTTACTCTTTGCAAAATATTATCTTTATATTGAGTGGCTTCATCTGAAGAATCAAAATGTTTAGTATATTCTTTATTATATGAATGAGGACTTAAATTTACATTTAAAATATTAGCTAAATTTAGCTTTTCTTCTTTACTTATACCATCTTTAATCTTTATTAACAATACTGACTTGCCTGATGTTGTATCTGGATAATCAACTATCGTAACATAATTTGCTACAATTTTTTCGTTTGAAATTGTGCCAGTTGGATTAGTAGCATTATACGTGCCACCTGTGCCAAATTTTAGATATTCATTAATTAGAATTTTTAGATTTTTTATGCTCAATTTTTAAAACTCCTGCTCTAACTAGCAATATTGACTTTTTAAACATCATTTCTGACTCTTTTGACTCAGATAAACTAGATGCTTCTATTAATTCTTCTAAACATTTAAGAACAAGAACATAATTTCTTCTAATGTCTATATTGCTATTGTTTTTCATATTAGCATCCTTTTATATAATTATTTTAAAGAGGTTTTTATGGATACATTATTTAATAATATTGTTAAATCAATAAAAAAACAAAATATCTTATATGTTAAAAAAGATTTTCTTTCTGAAGGCTTATCTTATCATGCTGACAACAATATTCCTTTACATGCTAATGTATATCGAATGGGCAGCAAAAAATACTTTGAACTTTTTATTGAAGCAAGAAAGTTACTTTCAGAAGGTAAAATTCAGCTTACCAATAAAGAAGATATTTGGTTACTAGAAAATACTGAAATTGGTAATTTTGATTACTATAATGGCAAACTAGTTCCGCTAGATTATCCATATGAACTTATGATATACGAAGATGATATTAATGAAGCTGAATATCGCGGTAAAAAAGTTGATCTTAACAAACCAAAAAGAACCAGAGGCGGAAAAAAGAAGTTTGTTGTTTATACAAAGAAGCCTGCTAAAAAAACAAAAAATAATAAAAAAGGTTATAGAATTGTTAAAGTAGGGTTTGGTCAACCAGGAATGAGAATTTCAAAAAATGCTGCTGCTAGAAAATCTTTTTTGGCAAGACACAAATGTGACACAGATCCCGGGCCTAAATGGAAAGCCAGGTATTGGTCTTGCAATATCCACAGATACAAGAAACAGCTTGGACTTAATTTTCCAGGTAGATGGTAATGTTTAAAAAACCTTATACAGAAACGTTAAAAAACGATATAAAAACAAGAGTATTTGAACCTACAATTTTAGAGTCAGATTTAAAATGGCACAAAGATGAAAAGTGTAGATATATTCAAATATGTTCAGGAAATAACTGGAAAATTCAAATAGAAAATAAACTGCCGTTTACTTTAGTTGAAGGTAAAACATATTTTGTCAATTCCAAAAAATGGCATAGACTTATAAAAGGTAACGACAAACTTATAATAAAAATCAAGGAAGTTTAATGTATACATACAAAGCTAAAGTCCTTAGTGTTTATGATGGTGATACCATTACATGTCTTTTAGATTTAGGTTTTAATATTCACGTCAAAGAAAAGTTTCGTCTTTACGGAATTGATACTCCAGAAATTAGAACAAAAGATCTTCAAGAAAAAAAAGAAGGTTATAAAGCTAAAAATAGACTTTTAGAACTAATAGAAAATAAGGAAATATACATCAAGGTTCTTAAAAAAGGTAAGTTTGGACGATGGGTAAGTAAAATTTATCTATCAGAAAAAGACTGCCAAAAAGACAATACAGTAAATCAAAAACTAATAGATGAAGGTTTAGCAAAACCTTTCATGATAGACTAGACTATGATACATAGTTATCTTTAGACAGGAGGTAGCTATGCCAGTAACAGAACTGCTACTAATTTGCGCCGGTGTTGCTTATGTTGCAACTGAAGGTTTAAAACGTTCGTTAAACCTTAAAGGCAAAAAAACATTACAGCGTTTAATATCTACAATAATTGGTATTGCTACAGCAGCATTCATTTGTGACGCTGAAGGCGAACCAACCCGAAAACAACTTTTAATTGGTTTAATGGGAGGTAGCGGCGCAACTTTTCTTATAATGCTACTTAAAGGTCATCTAGGAAGCAAAAATAAAATTCTTAATAAACTAGTTGAAAGTGTCGAAGAAAAACCTGAAATTAAAGATGAAAATAATAACGGCATTGACGATGACTTAGAAGCTAAAATTATT
>Ga0209348_1000465_pt1 | contig 21272 bp, 29 predicted proteins | sample ETNvirenome_2_30_FD_184065 | JGI IMG/M metagenome (GOLD analysis project Ga0209348, IMG submission 184065) | Marine viral communities from the Pacific Ocean - ETNP_2_30 (SPAdes) (version 2) | ecosystem: Environmental > Aquatic > Marine > Oceanic | place: Pacific Ocean | collected 2013-06-22
ATATGGCTTTAGTAATCATATCATCAGTGATAGGTTTACCTAACTCAGCTTCTTTGGCAGCTAACTGTTCTGCAAATACTTGCTTGTATTCTTCTACGTTTTTTTGATTTAAAATAGCCATCTATATCTCCTACGATTTAAAATCTAAATCCTTAGGGTTTACACTTCCATCGCCCTCTACTTCAAAACCTCTAAAGTAGTTAAAATTGTTAATTAACTCATCATATTTTCTAGGGAACATGTCTAAAGCAGAAATATCAAAATGTTGTCTATAGTTGTCAATTGCAAATTCTAAAGTTTCTTCTCCAGTTCTTTTTAGACCTTTAAGGAAGTTTGCTGTATTTGAACTTTCTCCAAGAGATCTTAGAGCTAGTTCAATATCAGTCACACTAAATCTACCGCCTGGTTCTCTAGCTTTTGCTATTAAATACGCTAAGTTGACTATACTTGATTTAGAAGCTTGAGTTTCTGGAGATTTTAAAAATGCAGTTAATCTAGCATTAATAGTAGGGTCATTCTCTAGTCTGTTTACATATTGTTTAACCTCATTGTATTCTGAAGAAAATTGACCTGGGTTTTTATTTTTCTCTGCATTTATAAATGAATCTATGAAACCTGAAACACCTGTAATTGCTAAAACTGTTTCACCTGCAGCCCCTGTTTTAGCACCACCTTGAATATCTTTTTCTATTCTTCTTATAACTTTGGAAGCAGCTAGGGCAGAGGACATTTGAACTTCTGCATCTGATTTATTTTTATTTTTACGTTTGATGTCATCAACTTTTAACATCATTTCTAAATTACCCTCTACAGGTTTAAATTTACTTTTATCTGCTAATATATCTTTTTTAGTAACAAATTGAGGGTTTAAACTAAACTCCCCATTAGGTTGTAAAACATATGCTCGAACCAATGTTTCTTCATCACCTACTGGTACATACCTATCTTTTGTTTTACCATCTAATTCATACGTAGTTGTTAATATATCAGATTGATTTACAAATCTTGTTATACCCTCTTTTGCATCATAAACTTTTACTGGTTTAACTGCATCTGCTTCTGGTATAGGTTGGTATAACATTTCACCTTGTTTGGTTTCAGATAACATGGTTTGAATTTTGCTTTCAGGTTGAAACTCTACATTACCTGTATCAACATTTAAAACTTTTTTAGATGCATAAAATTTCTTATCTCCCATTTTAGCTTCTTCTTCTTTTAATTTTTGATTAATGTCCATTTTAACACCAGCTAATTTAAGATCTCTTTCAAAAGCTTTGTTTGCAGCTTGTTCAGCAAATAATGCTTGAGCTGGTTTTTTAGCTGCTTCTGCTGCTGTAGCTAAGATACCACCTCTTGGAGTTGCTGACGCTAAGTTTAATCCGAAGTTAATTAAAAATTGATTTAAGTCTGGTCTAGTGCTTCTACCTTTGAAAGCTTCTTCTAAAGCTTTACTAGGCACAAACTTTTCTTCTTTTTTATCTCCTAAAAAATTTGTTAAATCACTTAAATTAAATTGTGTATTGTCTTGTTTAGTTTCTCTAGTCCCTAATTTTGGAAAAAAATCTGTTGGGTATTGTGTTAAAGGATTAGATGTCCCTTCACTATACTGTTGTCTTGGTTTATCTAAACCAGTTGTAATACCAGTCCCTGCAGAACCTCCCATTTTAAACATAGGTCTTCTTAATACTCTGTTCATTTATTTACCCAAATAATGGTCTAGGGTTGAACGCACCATATATACCAGCAAGTGTTGAACCAACACCTAATGCTGTTTGTAATGGAGTAGGATTAGGAACGTTTGTTGTGGTTGTTCCTGTACCTCTCATACCACCCATGATACCGGTTGTTATATCTGCAAATCTATTTAACTCTTCTTGTGGTTGGAACGCAGCCATTCTTGTAGCTTCTCTTTGTGCATCAAGTTCAGCTTGTCTTTGAGCTTGGTTGATAGATCCTAACTGACCTAATCTAGTTATGTCTGTTCCTTGTAAGCCTTGTTGTGCAGATCCAAGTTGTGCTTGTTGTTGTGCTAAGTTAGATCTAAATCCACCTAGTCCTTGTGCTGCTGTTGCTAAACCAAATCTATTTGTAATGTCTTGTTGTCTTTGTGAGGCTGCTTGATTAAAGCCTTGTTGTAATAAACCAGCTTGTAACAAAGCTCGTTCTCTCGCTGCCCCTGTGCCAAACTCTGCGAGTTGCACTCCCGCTCGGCCTGCACCGAGCACTCCCAATTTTGCTTGATCATCTCGTAATCTTTGTTCTTGCATTTGTTTATTACGATCAAATTCTGCGAGTGACGCATCAATAACTTGTTGTTGATACGGAGACATAAATTGAGATACGTCTTGTTGAAATGCTGTAGCACCTGTTCCAATTCTACCTAATTGTCCCAGAGCCGCGCTTCCTAATCCACTAGCGAGTTGTGCTTCTGTTTCTGCTCTTTGTAAGAACGGTTGAAATGATCCAACACCTTGCTGTGCTAAAGTTTGTGCTTGTTGTTGTAAGGCTGTTTGTCCTGCAACTTGCGGTGCAATGCCAGCTAAATTCTGTTGTCTTGTTGTAAATGCTCTTGCAGCATCCTGTCTTGCTTGAAAGCCAGCATCTGTTTCACCAGCTTGTCTTGTAAGTCCACCAACACCAGTTGTAACAACTGGGATTTGTTGTAAACCTAAAGCTTGTTCAGCTAGTTTTGTACCTATATCTTCTACAAACGGTGCGGGTCGATTTATTACGGTTTCTGTTGCCATTATATGACTTCTCCTAGTCTTTGTGATGTTTGAAACATTTTTCTAGCGCCATCTAAGCCTTGCGATTCTTCTGATACTTCACCCCCGGCTTCAAGGTTTTTCATCATGTTATACATAACTTCTGCACCTTTGTCCACATCTCCATCACCTGCATTTCTAACTGCATCAGCTGTAAATACAAACTCATTTTTAGATAATCTAGCTGGCACATCATCTGCTTTCTCCATACGTCCAATAGGCACAAATCCACCCTCTGCTCTATAGTCTTTTTCCATGCCATCCATATCTAATAATGGCATAACTTTTTTAGCTACTGGTTCTTTTCTAGGTGTACCACCTTCTGCTAAATTGTAGTTGTAGAAATCAAACTCACTACCAGCTTGCCTAGCTGTGGTTGCTGGTTCTAATTTTTGAGATGCATAATATGCGTCAATATCAAATTCGTCATCTTGTTTTCCTGCTAGTAATGGTAGTATCGATGCAAGGGCTATTCCTCCCTTAAAGGTTGGTAAGCCTGCTTTACTAACTAAACCTGCCTTACTAAGTATAGAACCTAGACCACTAAACATTGTATCTCCACCTATACTCTTTGCTAAAAATGGATTAAAACTACCTTTACCAAAAAAAGATCCCAATGCTCCTTTACTACCAAGTCCAAAACCAACTGCACCTAAAATCGCTGCTTTACCTATCGGTGACTTTGCAAGTTTCTTAACACCTCTTACAGCTTTCTTTATTCCTTTTGCTATACCACCTAATAAAAATGCTTCCCTATCCAAATCTTCTATGTTCATTATACCTCCATCCATTGCACCTATTCGTCCACCATCAGCTGCAAATTCATCAAAGTTAAATATTGATCCACCTATACGTGGTGATAGTCCTGCAAGATTTCTTTGAGGTGTTTCATCTTCAGGAATTTGAGGATCTCTAGGAGGACAGTATGCAGGTGGGTTAGGTCCTAAACAGGGGTCTGTCGGATCACCACCTTCAGTTACTGGTGGTTTATTTCTATTTACATAATCTTCAAACTCTTCATAGGCAGAGTCATCGCCTTCTGCAAATCTGGTTGTAAAATCTTGTATGTTTCTAGCTTCTTCCAAAGTATTAAAAGCTTGAAGACCTGTTTCTGGTCTTATCAATTTTTGTGCGACACCTAAAAATCCAGGAGCATCGGTTCCTAAACCATAATCATTAGGTCTTACTCCACCTGGAGTGCTTGTAAGAGTTCCAAGTCCTCCTTCAAAATTACTTCTTACTGGGTTAATACTAAAATCATAACCTGGAATTGCATCAGATTTTATTTGTTCAACAAATTTTGCTTTTTTTGGTCTTCCAAATATATCTGTTTTCCCCTCGTTAATATTAACCATTTCAGTTAACTCATCTTTAATTTTTCCTGTTTTAGGATCTCTAAATCTATCTTTATCATAGTCAAACGTTGTTCGATTTGGTGGTCCAAATGGTTTTTCACTTACATTATATCCTGCTAATCGTGCAGCATCCTCTCCAGACATATCCGCAAAAGTTGTGTAATCAGCAAAAGGGTCAACATAATCTTCTAGCTTTTGAAATCTTTCAAAAGCTGCTTGTTGCATTTGCCTTTTCTTTTTTTCTCTTTCTGTTAGTTTTCTTCTTTCATCTCTTCGTTCTTTTCTAGCGTCTTTTTCTTCTTTTCTTCTTCTTTTTTTATCAGCTTCTTCTTGTTCTTTTTTTCTTTTTTCATATTCTTTATCAGCGTTATCAAAAGCTTCTTTTAAATCAGGTCGTGCATCAAAAACTCTTTGAGCATCTCTGTCTGATATACCTTGAACTCCACCAAAATCCACAGCACTTGTTTTATAATCATCTTTCTCTGTTGCAAAACCAGCATCAGCACCATAGTAACCAGGACGTTTTCCGTCCTTTCTTTTTTTAACTAATTGCATTTGTTTTACTTGTTTTGCGTTTGTAATGGCCATTGTACTATTCTATTTTGTTTTGCTAAATAAATCAAGACTCGGCATAAAGACTTTTACATCTTGAGCCATGTCTTCGTTCTTATAACCCTTTGCTTCCCAGTCTTTTCTCTCTTTAAAAAGCTCTCCAGTTTCCTTATGTCTATACGTTGTCTCTACCTTGGTTGGTTTAATTTCTTGCATTATGTTGTTACCTCTCTTGGCTGTATTTCTAATATTGAAGCTATGACGTGTAGTTCGTTTGCGTCAGCAGCTTGCACTTTCAATGACTCACCCTCTTCCAATACAAGAGGTTGAGTTAAAAGTTCTGTTGTTGTCTTAGATGCTATAGCTTTATCTTTAAATAAATTAAATATGGTGCTACTAGCATTTACTAATGTTATAGTTATTGTGCTTCCTGATCCAGCATCCTCAGATACTAATAAAGATTTTACAACAGCAGCTTTAAAATTAGGCACAGTGTATAGCGTAGTTAAGTCTGTAGTAGTTAAATCTGCTTTTTTATTTATAAAACTATTAGCCATTAATTTAAAAAGAAGTTAAATGCCTCTACCTCGTCTTTTAATTCTTCTTGAAACGTAGTGTTTAATTTTTCTACGATTGCATCAAGATCTCTAACTTGTGACTCCGCAGTACCTAAATCATACTCAGGTGAAGGTCTTGTTAATACTTGTACTATCTTAGCCATTATCTTCGTCCGTCTGGTTGTGTGTCTAATCTAAAAGTTCCTAACTTCCAGCTTTGACTTGTTGATGTATTTTCTACTTTTAATGCTATTGCTCTAGCCCTTGCTCTAGTATCTACTTTCTGTGTAGATGTAGTAAGATCAAATGGTCCAAGAGATGAACCTGAAGCTGTATCATTTGGAAAATTTCTTAAATTTAAAGTTACTCTGGTTGCTCCTGTTTGTGATATAAAGTCAGGTATAAATCTTCTTATCTTCATAATAAATTCACCATCACCCCTCAATGTTGCAACACCAGTTGTTTGACCTAATTGAGATCTTTGTTGTGTAATATCAAAATCACCTGATAATATATTTGCTGTTATAGCAGTAATGGTACTATTTCTATTTTGATCTGTTCCTGTTTCATGTTCATAGTAACTTGTTCTACCTTCTGTGTTGCCTACAACATCAAAAGATGTGTCTGTATCTGCATCGTATTGCAACGCATGTGGTAATCCAAACACAGCAGAGTCACGCCACATTGTTCTAGCTAAACTACCAACAGTCCACACAGGTCTTTGTGGTGAGGAATCAAAGTAATTATAACAAACCATTCTATTTACAACATTAGAAGTTGATTGTGGATAGAACCACATAACTTCACCAAATAGATTATTTAATCCAGCAGATATCATTTGATTACCTGATTCTAGGTTTATGTTATTATATACAAAATCTTCCACTAAACACGGCAGTGATTCTAATTTACCAGCATATCTAAAGAAACCATTCTCTGACATCCAATATGCGGAACCGTCAACTTCTACGCATGCATTTTGTCCAACAAGTCCACAGTTAGTTCCAACTTGTGCAAACGCAAATGTAAATGGTTGACCAACAAAACGTTGTGTGAATAACGCTGTATCAGTCCAAACGTAGATTGCGTCCCTACCACGAATTGCTCCTCTGATCTGTGATCCGTCGGCTAGTCTTTGTGTACCAGCTGTATTAGTTGCCGTTGGTGTGTATGTGTTTATATCCTCTTGATCAGAGAATCTAATAAACATATCATCTTGTGTAGATGTATCTCCAATAGTTGTTTCTGTTCCAAAAAACACTAAGTGTCTATCTGGTGTAGATACAATCATATGTCTTGATGCAGTGGGTGCACCAGATATAATACTTGCTCTTGTAGATGTGGCATTTGATAAAGATGAGTCCCAAGAAAAACATGCACCATCATGAATTAAACAAATTGCTTTATCACCAAAATTATCTAATGACCACATACCTGGTTCAAGGACTAAATCTCCTGATGCAGCCTCACCCCATGCAACATAATCAGTTGAGTTAGTAACAGTTGCATTATCTGAATGAGAAGCAGCAGTTGTTCCTGCTACACCTCTTGTTAAACCCGTTAAGGTGTTTCCACTAACACCAGTGTAAGATATCTCTTCAGAGTCAATAATAATAAAATTAGTTCCCGAACTTGGAAACAAAGAGGCATCGGTTAATGTAAGAGTTGTTACAGAACTATTAATCGCACCATCAAGAGTTGTAGTAACAGCAGAACTATCTTCTCCACCCCATGATCCTAAACCCCATCCAAAACCTTTCGCTTGAACAGCTGGACCAACTGTGTAATATTTTTGTATTCTAATTCCTCCAGAAGTCGTTGCACCAGATCCAGATTCATTTGATGGCATCGTTAATGTTATGGTCGTGTTAGTAGGAGTTGTTGTAACCATAAATTTTTTATTATCAAAATCAGAAGAGCTATAATTAGAATTTGTTATAGCTGTAAAATTATCCATAAGTAATATATCTCCGGGCACTAATCCGTGTGCACTAGAGTATGTTATAGTTACGGTCGGTGATCCGTTGGTCGTGGTAAATGCACTTGTAAGCGTGGTTGTTGTTTCAATAGGGTGGATATCGTAAAATACACCTCCAGAATATGCATATAAAATTCTATTGGTTCCAATAATAGCATATTTTCTGCCTAAACTATTTACGAAATGATGAAGTCCTCTTCCTGCCCCTGTTAACTCATTCTCATTTACGTTACCCAATTGGTTCCAACCACCAATTTTTTCAGGTGTTCCGTATCTAAATCTAACATTATCACAATCTATCCATTGACCCTCTGCGCCTGTGGCTGTGATTTGTTTGTTAATACCTGGTTGAAATCCTATCTTTTGTAGCATAGCGCCTCACTATATAAGGTTTTTTTGCCTTATACCATAGAAAATTTAAGAATACAAAAAGTTTGAATTAAAAGCTATTACTGTTTTTCTCTTATTATTTACAGCTGGAGCAGTGTGTAGCAGGTGAGCTGGAAAGGTAATTATATCTCCTTCTTTAGCAGTGTATTTATACAACTTTCCATTTTCTTTAATTTTAGTAAGATCTTTTGATGAAGGTAGTTCCACATAATATACGTTAGTCCAATTAGTTTGTTCGTGATTATGAAATTTATGAAAGCCACCATCATGATATTGTTGAAACCAACAATTTAATATTTTCCATCTGTCTGCCTTAAAGTATTTCATTTGTTTATTCATTATTGGATCTATTATATTATTATAAAAATACTCTAAATATTCTCTAGGGTGTTCTTTGCTTAAATGCCAATCCCCTTTACTATAATCTCTAAACTTTGTTTCTGGCATTTTGTCTATTAAATCTAATATAATTTTTTTATGTTTCTTGTGATTTTTAACTTTAGTAATTATAAAATTACATTTAATGTTTTTTATCTCCATCTAGGTCCTCCTATAAACATAGAAAAAGTTTTTCTAATACCTTTGGTTACAGGAGTAACTTCATGATTCATAAAACCATGAATTAAAACCATAGATCCAGGTTCAGAAAAACTATCAACAATTAATTCACCTTGATGAAATAATTTTAAATTACCACCTTTGTATTTACTTTCAGATAAATTTATTAATAGTGTTCCTTTTATATCAAAATTGTCTATTGCTTTTGATTGATCTAAATGCCAATTATAATTATTTTTATTGTTGCTTGTGTAGGTATTTAAATTAACAAACTTGTCGTCTGGATAGGGGTAAGTTAAAAAACCATATTGATGAGTAAGGACATAATCTGCAAAACCATATACTTCATTAAATAAATGTTTTACTTTTTTCCATCTAATTAATTTTGTGCTATCAACATTTTTTAAACTTTTGCCATCTGAATGTGCGGACATTTCTTTATTTTCTAATTCATCATAATTATTTTCAATATATTTATTTATATCTTTTATTTGAGTTTTATTAAATTTAGAATTCCAATTATAATAAGCGTCTATCATATTTTTTTATACCAACAAGGCGAAGCATACCTTGTTCCTTTGGTTACTTGTTTAACACCATGATAATACTTTAAACCATCAAATACTAATATTCTTCCTCTTTTAGGTTTTACAATTGTTCCATCTTTAAAAAAAGTTTCTCCTCCTTCATAGTCATCATTTAAATAAAGCACAGAAGACAAAGTTGTGTGATTATAAAAATCATCTACATGTAATAATTGACTAGAATTTTTTGGCCATTCTACAATTTGATACCAATCTGTTTCAGAACCATTAAACTCTTGAGCCATCATATTTAATTTATTTTGTAGTTTATTATTTTTTATTGTTACAACCAAAGTATCTCTAAACTCTTTTTTAATTTTACTTTTTTTAAAAAGATTGATTAAATTATTACAATCTTTATCACTTAAAAAATTATCTATTATTAATACCTTCGACATCACAGTTCATATCAAAAGATATAATATTTCTATCTTTCTTTAGTAAGTTAGGTTTTACAAAATGTAATAGGTGTCCTGGAAAAATAATTAATGTACCTTCTTTACATTCTGGTCTCGCTAACTTAGTTTCACTATTTATTTCATTTGGCCATGGTGCTACAAACGTTGTGCTTTCCTGATCCTCATGTAAGTCTAAATATAATATACCGCTATACATAACTTTACCGTGATGATGAGCTATTTGATGATCATGTTGTTTATATCTAACAACCCAAGAATCAGTTATATTTATATTTTTAAAACCACACTCAATTCCAAATGCATTAAATTCATCTTTAAAAATATTAAGTAATATGTTTGTGAGTTTTAAATTTGATTCATCATACCTTGTAGTTTCAAAGTCTGTTAAAAGTCTTCTATTAAATCTCAACTCTTTAATATGTTTATTTAATTTTTTCTTTTTAATTTTCCAATCTTTTACTTGTGTAACAAATGCATCTATAGAAAATAATGTTTGTATCATTTCTCCTCCAATGTAAAAATACAAATTATTCTCAGCTCACCCTCTTTACCAGGAAAACCTGCAGCGTGAAAATTTTCTCCAGGAAAAATAAAATACTTTCCTTTATCTGCTTTCATTTCTTTCATAATAGTTTTTGGTTTCTTATCACGATATGTTTCTTTAAACAAGTAGGTAGATCCTTTTGTAAATTTATTACAATATATAATTACATTTTTATGTTTAAAATCGTGATCAAAATGAGGCGTAGAATAAACTCCTTTAAATTTCCAAGTTAAATTAAACTGTGCTCTTAATATTCTTTTGATTTTAATTTTATGTTTTTGACAGATATTATTTATAATATCTAACATTGGTCCATACAAATCTGAATTTATTTTAAAACCTTCATTATTTTTATAGTCATACCTTGGTAGTAAGACGTGGCTCATACAAGGATATTTTTCATTCACGGGCTTTGGTAAAACGTACCAAGGAAACATATCATTACTTACAACAACTTTGTTTAAGTAATCCATATCTTTTTTATTAAGATAACCCTCTTTTACTTCACCCATTTTTCGTATATCTTTTTTGGATAAATCAAATGTCCTGCTCCATCGTACGCTTGATCTGTATTAGATCCATTTGCATCTACATAGTGCATAAATATTTGACAACAAGTTTCTCCTTTATATGGTTCTCTCCAATGTTTGTATTTAAACCCTTCATAAAAAACCGCATCTCCAGGTTTACAATCATAAGGTTTACCCTCCATAAATATTGGCCAATTTAAATCTTGCCAAACATTTAAAGTTAAAGATATTTCACAAGCAGGTCTATCAGTGTGTTTGGATAACTCGTGTCCGTTTAAATATAAACGAGTAAAACTATATGTCGGTAATAACTTTTTTTTAAATTTTTTTTCTACCAATGCTTTCTTTGTATGTAAAAAATAATCCGTGACTGGATCTCCATATATAGCCAAAGCGTCTTTAACCATTGGGTCAGGTTTAGTTCTTGTTGTTCTAGCTCTAAAAAAAAGAAGTTCCATATATTCTTTAATCCCTTGTAATTCCTCTTTATCTAAAAAATTTTTATATTTATGTATCATCTCCAAGGTGCTCCTAGTGACCAATTAATTAATGAATATCTTGTGCCTTTAGTAACAGGTGTAACTTTATGATAAACAAAACTAGGAAAAACTATTACACTCCCTTGTTTCTTAAAAGCAGATATTTTAGTTGGCATTTTTTCAATACCAAATTTAAAATAAAATTCACCACCTTCATATTTTTTTGGATCAGTTAAACTAACACCGAGAGATAATTTTCTAATCTTTCCTCGATAGTTTGGATGATGATCTTCATCGTAGGCTCTTTCTAAATTATCTGCATGCCAATCATAATGTTGATTCTTTTTGTAAATAGTAAACTGCATAGATTCATGCCAATTTATATCTGCATTCCAATCAGCTTTTTTATTTGCATCAAATACAAAAGGTAAAATAATATCATATATCTCTTTTTCATTTGAGAATAAAACATCTGAATCTCTTAAACCTTTGTCAAGTTCATTACTCTTTCCAACTTTTCCTTTAAATGTTTTTAAACCTTTGAAATGTGCAATAATTTTATTGCAAATTTTTTTATCTAAAACACTTTCGTACAACCAATATGAATATTTACTTAACATTTAAATATTGAAACTATAAACAATTCTTTCTGAATTAGATAAATTAGGCGTTACGTAATGTTCAACCCAAGCAGGCCAAATAAACAATTGTCCAACTTCAGGTTTTATATAAAAATCCTTTGAGTTATATTCATTAAAATTATTATAGTGCACTGCGTAATTATTCATTTCAGCTTGATTTTGAAAAATTAATTCTCCAGAGTTATCATTACATTGAATGTAGTAAGCTCCTGAAAAAGTGTAAGGAGGATGTTTGTGTGGTTTATTAAAATCACCTTTTTTATTTATTATAAACCAACTATTATGCACACACAAATCACCTCTTATATCGAAATCTTTATGTATAGTTTGCTTCATAAATTTATTAATTTCTTTATTTAAAGGCTCTACGCAACTTGGAAAAGGGTCAAAATAATAATGACTATGCCAACCACCGTAGTTAGATGCTGTTACTTTTATTGCATCTTTTTCTAATTTTTTTAAGTATTTTATTATTTTAGTGTGATCCATATCTAATTTTTTTGCATAGAGATCAGTTTTAAATAAAGTTATTTTTTCATGCTTCTTAGGCATATGAGTACCATCCTGTTATTATATATTTAATTTCCTTATCATTGATAACTCCTTTGTGAGTGTGAGTCCACTGTGCAGGCCATATTAAAGTATTTCCTTTCTGACATTCGTATGTTTTATTTTGATAATAAAACATAGTTCCTGCTTTTTTACAAGTGTTTAAATAAGTCATAAAAACTAAATGTCTTCTGATACCCACAGGTTCAGTGCCTGTGTTTTCATAATGCCAATATTTAAAACCACCACCAGGATTATATTTTTGAATGTTACAACCACTTAAATGATAACTAGATTGTTCATGATCTGAATATATGTATTTCTTTTTATATTTATTTAAACAAAAAGATAATTCTTCAAAATACTCTTTGAGTAAACCACCTATAGCATCTTCACCATTTATTGGTATATCAATAGAATCTTTTCTATCTTTTACCACATTACCTGTTCCTAAAACGCCCTTTACATGTCTTTTTTTGTTTTTATTAAAAAACTTTAAAACATCATCACAAACATCTTCATCTATTTTATATTTACCAATAAAGTTGTTCATTAATTTATTTTTTCTATATTAAAATTAAAAGACACAGCTATTCTTTTTTTACTACTATAATTCCTAGTTACAAAATGTTCTAGATAAGATGGGAATACAATAAATTTATTTATCTCTGGTTTTATTTTCCATCTAGAATAATTAACTTCATCTTTCTTATATTGAAAACAAAAACTACCTGATCTGTCATCACATTGTAAATAATAAACTCCAGAAAAATCTGGACTTAGTGTCATGTTTTCTCTCACTAAATGATCGTGAGTGTTTGTGCTATGATTAGGTAAATGTATTTGTGACCAAAATCTAGTTACTACAAAATTTATTTTTAATTGCTCACTTATTTGTTTAAATATTTTTTTTAATTCATCGTGCATAGGAAAATTAACATCTTCATATAAAGAATCTGTTTCATCCTCTGAGGAGGGTTTTCCGTTTTTAAGTATGTGAGTAATTAATTTTTTATTATTTATTTTAGACAAATATCCATAATAAAAAAATAATTCATGTAATATTATCTTCTCCATTTTTTTCTTTCTATGCGAGACATCTCGCCTGCCTTATAACACTATATAGAGTCCCACGCAAGAGTGTTAGGATTCCATACATATTCTACTGTATCAGTAGTTGCATTAAAACCATCCCATCTTGATTCTCCTTCATTCCATTGAGATATTAAATAAATATCTCCAACATAATCTGTGTTAGGTTTTGTAACAGGAGCTTGCCATTGATATGAACTATCTAAAGTCCAAGAATCAAAAGGCTTTGGTTCATAAAAAGCTGAATTAGCAGAATCCCAAGTATATCCTATGCCTGCAAAGTTCCATCTTGTAGAAGCATCATTTGCATTTTGAAATGTTTCTACCACATTTGCTGTGTTGTCTCCAAGTGCAGCTCTATATAATGCGACACCTTCAGCTTCACTATCTACATCATAAATAGTGATATTTGTTACAATATCATTGCCGTCTATAAGTGCAAAATTTTTAATAGCCATTATTGAAATTTCCTTTTAATAACTAAAAATCCTGTTCCTCCAGGGCCTCCAGGTCCTTTACTTTGGCCTCCTCCGCCACCACCGCCTCCGGTGTTAGTTTGTCCTGATGAACCTGTATGTGGATCAGCAGGTCCTGGTCCACCTCCACCGTTTCCGCCTGAAGATGTTCCACTCCAAGATCCGCCGCCACCGCCGCCTGATCTCGTTGTTCCTACAATTCCATCTGATCTTCCATTTCCACCATTTCCGCCTTCTCCACCACCTCTATTTGGTCCTGGCTGTCCACCATTAGAAGCTCCACCACCGCCTGAACCGTGGTGTGAATATTGTCCTGATCCTCCTGAGTTTCCGTGTCCGTAAGTTCCTGAGTTTCCTGATTGTTGACCCTGTTGTCCGTTTCCTCCGTTGTAAGAGTTTCCTCCACCAGATCCACCTCCAGATCCTCCACTTCTTCCAGGTCCCACTGACCAACCAGCTCCTCCACCACCACCTTGAGCAGTGATTAAAGAACCCATGGTGCTGTCTCCTCCATCACCTCCAGCAGGTCCATTTCCTGGTCCAGCACTTCCACCACCTCCGATAGATATGGGGTAAGTTGTTTTCTCAACAGTTAATAAATTAGAAGACATGTCGACCATTCCGCCGCCGCCTCCGCCGCCGCCGTGTTCGCCACCGCCGCCGCCTCCGCCTCCCACAGCGGTCATGTTAACAGCTTTTCCGTAAGTTCCGTCCGTGCCTAAAGCAGCTACGACAAAAGAACCACCAGAATTAAAAGAATGTATTTTGAAATCTCCTGAAGTAGATACTGATCCCCCACTCGCGTCCATAAATTTAGGTCCGCCACCTATTAAGCTTGGGAAAGATCCACCGCCTCTAGTTGTTCTGATTACCATTTATCCTCCTATGCAAATTGTGTTTGCGCTGCAAGAGCTGTAAATGCGGCATCTCCAGTTTTAATAATAGTATATGTATATACATCTACTGAATTAGTATTTCCTGCTGTAGGAGCTGATCCGCCCTGCCATTCAGGAGTTACACTACTACCATCGACTTGAAAAGCGTTATTGTAGTAAGCTGAACTGCCATTTGTAACTAAATGAACGATTGTTACTGCTTCTCCAGTATCCATGATTGTGTTTAAAGCTGTAGAACCATCACCTCTAACATTTAACGTCCAGTTTCCTGAAGCGTTTGAAGTGTAGTATAAAGCTGCTTGAGTCAATACGTCAAAAGTTTTTGTGCCAGTAGCTGCTGTCGCTTCTACTGTAATTTTTTCTGCAAGACTTTCAATTTTACCTTGGCCATCGATAGTAAATCTTCCATATCCATTAGGCGCCATTGTCATGTCTGCGTTAGCACCATCTGTGATAGTAAATGTTCCTGAGTTAGTCCCACTGTTTGTACTTAGAACTAAATTTTCAGTTCCACCAGTTGTAACTGTAAGAGTGCCTGCACCGTTTGAAGTTAGGGTAGCAGCTGCTCCAGAGTCTCCAACTTTTACTGTATCACCAGCAAGAACAACATCTCCAGTTCCTTTTGGAGTTACGTTGATATCAATATTTGAATCATCACCTGTAGATGAAAGAGTAGGTCCAGAACCAGTGGCTGCGTTAGCGATTGTAAATTCATTTACCGCTGAACTTGTCGCTGTAACTTTTGCTAATTCTGCTCCATTAGTATCTAAAATAGATGTACCAACTTTTGGTGAAGTTAAAGTTTTGTTTGTTAAAGTCTCTGTTCCTGTAAGTGTAACATCACCAGCGTTAAAAGCCAAAGTAACGATATCAGGATTAGTTCCATCATTAGCTGCTGCGAAAATTAATTGATCACCTTTGTCTGTAGCAGAAAAAGTAAAACTATCTCCAGATCCAGATACATATTTAAATTGTACTGTGTATGCACCAGACGTTGAGTTTCTTAAAAAATAAAAAGTTTGTACATCCAAAGGAATTGTTACAATTTGATTTCCTGTAATTGTTCCTGTAAATTCTATCATTCTGTGAGATAAAACTGCTCCTGTTGATCCATCAGATACAGATAAAGTAGTAGTTTGTGCACCACCAGCAATTGATTGCTGTGTAAACCCACCAGAAATTTGTTCTAAAATTTGTAAATTTGTATTAGTTTTTGTACCCCATGTACCAGCGTTTTCACCGGTTGCTTGAAGTTCTACCCCTAAAGGTGTGTATGTTGATGCCATAATTTTTATCTCCTATTACGCTGCTACGTCTGTATAACTTGTATTAGAACCAGTGTCAATAGCCTGATATGCTTGAATACCAAAACCTGTTGCAGTACCAAATGCAGCCACTGAAGCAGTTGATTCAACACCCGTTAATCCCATTACATCTGCAGGTGTAATTGTTCCAACACTAACAGTTGCTGAGACTCCTGTCAATCCTATAACATCAGCTGGAGTTAAAGAACCAACTGAAGCAGTCATAGAAAATCCGCTTGGTAGTATTGTAGGATTTGATGTTAAATTTACTCCGGCTGCATTAATTGTTGTTGTTGCAGAAACTCCTGTTACTCCTATTACATCTGCAGGTGAAATTGATCCAGAAGAAGCTGTTGCAGATTGTCCTGTTAATCCCATCACATCTGCAGGACTAATTGATCCAACAGAAACTGTTGCGGAAACACCCGTTAAAGATTGAGTTATATCCCCTATTATTGTTGGTGATCCAACACTTGCTGTTGCAGATTGTCCTGTTAATCCAAGTATGTCTCCAACTATTAATGATCCAACACTTGCTGTTGCAGATACACCTTGTAATAATATATCTCCTTGAATACCCCAAGCATCATCATTCCAAGCTCCTCTATTCCATCCAGCGTTTATTTCTGCACTTACAGTAACTGATCCAACTGATGTTGTTGCACTAACACCTGAAACTTCTACAGTGAAAGAACTTTCTCCCCATGACTCATCATTCCAGTGATCTCTACCCCAACCTGTTTCAGGATAAGCTTCAACTGTTCCTACGCTCGTAGTTGCAGAAACTCCTGATAGACTAATTATATTTACACCTGACTGCCAAGAATTAGAACTCCAAGTATTTTGTCCCCAGTTACTAGTTCCTAAATAAGCAGTGGCTCCCATTCCAGAGTGATTACTACAATAGTAATAAAGAATATCAGGAGCATCAGTGGCTACTTCTATTTGAGTGTAAGCACCTGATGATCCGGGTGTTCCGTTTGTTGTAACTCCTGTTGTATAAGCAGAGCCACCCCCATGTGTCCCATTATCTGTTGTTGATAATCTTAATGGGTGATTGTAGTTAGATGAGTCAGACTGATCAAATCTATAAGTTCCGCCTTTAGAAAGTAAAACAGAATCTTGAGTTACTCCGTTAATAGCATATTTATTACCACTCGCCGTGCTTACGACGGTGACTGTGAATGTCGTAATAGACATAAGAGGTTACCTCCTATGCTATTCTTATGATCGCGTTTGTTGCGTCTGCTGTTGGAAATTGAATAGTAAAAGTTCCACTAGTTACAGTTTTATCTCCACCAAATGCTATAACTGCAACGGCTTTATCAGATTGTGTGTCGTTGTAAATTAACGCGCCGTTTGCTGTAAAACTTGCAGATGAAAAACTTACGTCTGCAAAGTCACAAACCGCAGTTGTGCTATCTGTTGTCGGCGTAACACTTGTAAGAGTTGCACCCCCTGCAGTATAAGCAGTTCCTGAAGAGTTTGTAATTTCATTTGTTGTGCTGTAAGCCGTAGTTCCTGCTCCTAAAGTTGCTGAACTAGTATACAGAGCTATTTTAAAAGTGTTTCCACTTGTTGCTGTAAAATTGTGTGTTCCAACTAAAATTTCTTGTTTGAAACTTGTGCAAATTGCAGATGTTATAGCCATAATTTATTCTCCTACGGGTTTGCTGAAGTTATTGGTATTCGAACAGCGCCATCAGTGTAGTCATCTCTTCGTCTTCTGCCAACTTGTTCATTAGCAAACTTTTGTACCTCTTGTTTATACTTATTTTCATATAGTGTCAACATATCAATTGGACCTTTTAAAAATCCATATGCCTCTGATAAACAACAATATAATAGCCCATTTGGAAAGTTTAGACTAATATAATTAGTATCATTATTTTCTAATAATGCAGGTGCTGCATTGTAATGAACTCTAAATTTGTATGTTGTATCAGGAACAGGAGCAAACATCATTCTTCCAGATGTTGTATCAGACTCACCGGTACCACCGCCAAACATAGCATAATATTTAGGTTGGCCTCTTTTAGCTGATGCTGTTGAAGATACATATTCTTGTAAATAAGATATATCTTTTTTCTCCAACCAAACATTAGGTCCTGTAATTTCTGATGTAGAATCATATACTTGAATACCCCTTATAAAGACAGCTCCTGCTGGAGCATTAATAGTTTCTTGTCCCGTAACTAAATTACCAGATTGTTGCTTTCTATCGGCGTCAATTGGTATATCTCTAAAAATTCTATATTGTGCATTTAATATTATATTTTCTAAAACAGAATCTGATAAAACATTAGAATCTGTTTCAGTATAACTTCTAATTTGTGTTTTTAGTCCCGAAGCACTTAATCCAGCCATTACCTTCTTATCTCCTTACAAATTAAACAACTAATTGTGTAACTAGTGTGTTGCCAACACATTTGTTTTTTTAAAAGTCTATACCAAAAAATTTTTATTTTATTTATCATGCTTCTAAAGTTACTGGTCCTGCGGACACAGTAGGTCCTCCTCCTTCTTCTGTTATACTAGGAGTCGAACCTAGTGTAAATGTATATTTATCTGTTGTAGTTACTGTTATACTAAATCCTGAAGAATCTTCATAAGCTGTAAAAGCTACACCTCCAGGGCTACCTTGCACGTTTCTAAACCTCACTGTATCTCCTGAAGTCCTACCGTGATTGTTTTCTGTTACTGTTACTGTAGTTGATGATGCTGTTGTTGAAAAAGGGTTATTCCCTAACATAGCAGCAACGGAAGGTTCTATTCTATCTGGTCTAACATTACGTAGAGATATAGAATCACCATTCATAGGTTTTGGTTCTAATTGTGGTTGTTTAGGTTCAAACTCAGAAACATGCACAAATGCTCCATTCCATTCTCTAACCATTTCTCTATATGGAAATTCCATACCTGATCTATCAGATATTGCTTTTGCATATTTTCCTGTTGCGTATTTTGCCATTATGCTCCTGGGTAATAAGCTTTTGGTGTTATATATGTACTAGAAGCAGAACCATCCTCTGCTAATGCTCTCGCTAATTCATCTTCATAATACAATTTCATTTGTTGTGTTAGTTGTGGTTGATATTTTTGTGCTAAGTAAAAAGCTAATCCAGCTGTCATACAAGGAACAAATCTAAATGGTACATCTGTTGCATTTGTATAATCACCAACATCTTGTATTCTTTTTATATAATAAAAATGCATGTCTTTAGATGCATTAGAAGAATCAGGTGTTGGATAAACATGAACTCTAACTTTATCAATAAATCTTTCTACCCAATATTGATTAGGTGTGCCCTTTGAAAGTTTGTTAGAAAAACCAGCATAAGTTGATCTATCAACTTTAGTCATAGGACTATCTGATTGAGTTGTTTGTGTTCGATTAGATCTTAATTGTGCTTCAAGAATATCAGATATACCATATACACCATTTGGATTTGATGTAGCACTTGTGCCATCACCACTAGATCTAAAAAAATCATACTCTGCTTGACCTTCAATTAAATCTAAATCAAGTTCATCTATTTCCCAATAATGAATACCTCGATTACCCCACTCTTGAAATAAAATATTAAGAGATCTTCTAGCTGATTTCATTTGATAACCAGCAACAGAATTTAATCCGATACGTTCAAAAGCATCCTCTATTATTTCATCAATAGCAAATGTTTTATCGAACGTTGTAGTCCCCGAAGTAGTATTAGCCATTTAAACTCCTACGATTCGTAAACTTTTATCCATTCACAAACAATTGTACCTGTATCTCCGTTTGAACAAGCTGGTAAAACAACGTTTACATCTCCTGTATAACCAGTAGCTTCAGTATTTTTTAAGCCTCCAAAAGATGAATAGTCATATTCCATTTCACCTGATAAAGTTTGAAATACCACATCAGTATCAGCGTCCCATTGCATTCTAATTGCATCAACTGGTGCTGTTACTGAAACGTTAAAACTAACTTTATTTAGTCTTACAGTTTTACAAGTTTTACCGTTGTTTGATCTTAATCCAGAAACGTCAACTATTTTAGTTGTGCTTCCTGTTGAATCAGAAACTACATTGTAGTGAGTGATAAGTTTTTTTGCTCCATCAAATACAGTTGTATTTAATACTGTGTCTGCCATATGTTGTCCTCCTTTTAAAGAGCGCCTGCATCACCAGGCGCTCCGAGTTTAATTATTAACTATCTGCAAAAGGTGTTGCTTCAGTACCTGTACCGATCAACACGGCTTCTACTAAATATACATTGTCTTCAAGTGCAGTGATAGTAATTGTGCTACCTTTGTCTCCACCTGTAGTTCCACCGTTCATGCTGATAACATCGTTAGATGCTGCTGGTGCAAATGAGCTGTTTGTACCATCTGCAACATTAACAACAGTTGCGTGACCAACAAATTTGTCAGTTCCGTCTGTTTTAATATCGCAATCTGTACAATCTGTGCCTACAAAAAATTTGTAGACCGCACCTAATTGGTTGTTTGCATTAGGGTCATTGTCTCCAGCTGTAGCGCCTTTGCTATCTGCTTTAATTGTTGGAAGTGTGATTGCACCATCTGCATCATTTACTTTAATAACTTTACCTGCGTGAGCAGCAAAAGTTAAAGTAGTTTCTGATGTAATGTTTACAACCGCGTCAGGTCCTGCAGTAACAAATCCTCTTAAAGATTTTACTGGTCCTGAAAATGTAGTTTGTGCCATAGTATCCTCCTAGTTTAAAGAACATAGTCTCTAGGCCGTCGACTGTACGCGTCTATGTTCTAATTAATTATACAGTAATAAAACTATATACTACATTTTAGTAGAGTGCAAGAGAGCCTATGATGTGAATTGAATTTATTCAACGATGTAGCTTTTTTATTAAGTAGCTACTGAAACTTGTGGAGCTGCACCTTCAACAGTGTTTTGTCTGTGAGCAATAGCTGCTTCTTCCAGCTTGATCTTTGTGATGACTTCTCTAACTTTGTCATCTATTCTGACCATTTCAAGAGTATATCTACCCTCAGATAGATGCTCCTGTTCCCACTTCAACTCCAAGGACCTTTTTTGTTTGTATAGGTCTTGTATCATCGATAACCTCCTCATAGGTTATTCTGTTTACCTTGTCATTATAACTATTTCCAAGGTTTTCCCAATTTATACTTTTTTCTCCCAATTTGTCAAGGATTGCTTTTTCTAAAGATTGTGGGTCGTCTTCAGATTGAACTTCGAACTTTGCGTGATGATCGTAAGCCCATATATTTACTAGGAATTTTTTCATTATCTCACCAATTTATGTTGTAAATGGGGCGATTTTTAGACCGCCCCATAAATTAGGTATTACGCACCCTCAACGCCGAAGATACCTCTAGGGTCAGATACACCAAAAGAGTATCTTTCTCTAGCTTTGTATCTTACATTGCCAGTGTCGAAATCACCTTCCATTGCAGTAGTTAATGGAGCTCTTGTGAACATTTTCATACCATTAGGTACGTCTGTAATGATGTAGAATGCATCAGAGTCAGTTAAATAATTATTAACTCTGTATCCTTGCGGAACCATACCCATAGATACGATTGCATTGATATCATTGTCAGCTGTTCCAGTTCTACCTT
>Ga0209348_1000466_pt1 | contig 21255 bp, 25 predicted proteins | sample ETNvirenome_2_30_FD_184065 | JGI IMG/M metagenome (GOLD analysis project Ga0209348, IMG submission 184065) | Marine viral communities from the Pacific Ocean - ETNP_2_30 (SPAdes) (version 2) | ecosystem: Environmental > Aquatic > Marine > Oceanic | place: Pacific Ocean | collected 2013-06-22
ATATTAAGTCAAGGTAACTTTGTTCCACCGTTAATAATGACATTAGGATGTTTGACAGGTGGATCTTTTAGTGACATATACTATAGACATGCTTTTGATTTTACAAGTTGTGATAACCCATCTTCATATAAATCAGTTGTACAATGAAACTAAACATCCCATACAGTATTTTAGAGCATCTTTTCTCATATAGTAATCTTTTACAACATTGAAAACAGAATTAAAATCACTTCTTGATTTTGTTAATCGTATCATTAAACTTTCATATTCTTCTGATTTCCATAAATTCTTCCATATAGTTATAAATTTACTATCTTTGAAAGTGCTGTAAAAGGAATTTTCTGAGACTAATGATGATAAAAACATAATACAATCAAAAGATGGGAAAAAGTAGTAACAATTGATATTACTTATCCTAAATTTTTCTGACTGATTTCCTAACTTATAATATTCAATTCTATGATTTTCATATTCACCAGAATAATATAAATTATCCAAACCTATATCTTTAGATTCTAAAGGTAGTTCAAAAAAACTTTCTTTTGTTTTATTCAATCCATATCGAATACCATTATAATATATAGAAGATTTTGTGCTGGGTGATATATTCAATGTTATTTGAGATTTGACTGAAATGCCTTGAAATGTAAAATTGGCTTTATATGGACTGAAATTAATATAATTTATAGATGGTTCTCCATGATTAAACTTGTGTTTACTATAAAAATAACACAATAATATAGTCTGGATAAAAATGTCTTTCATAATCTTTTCATTCAAAATATTATGAATTGTGGTTTTAGCTAAAGGTGAACTCTTCGCTAAACTTGGATTTAACGATATTTCCTTGAGCGTTTTCATGTGTTTAATATTCACAAGGATATTAAATGTATTGTTACATATATAACTCCATAAATATGGTATATAAGATGGATATCTCTTTGATTTTAAAATTTTATCTAATATGCAAGATATCATAACGTAATTATTAAATGGGTTGGATGTTGTTGTTTTATCAATTTTATGTATTAAACTTGTATCTGTATTATTAAAGGAAAATATCTTTATTATTGAGTTTCTATGTTTACCTGTTTGTATTTCAATTTCTTTATTATTGTTAACAAAGAAGTCTTCCATGAAGTTTTTTACTATACTACATCCATAACAATTTTCGTTTTGTAATAGACGATTTGTAGAAGTCAAAGATTTATTCATACAGTTGTTTGATCTAAGAATATCTATATTGACATTTTGTATATCGTTTAGTATATCATCTTTTATATCATCCCATTTATCGATTATCACATCTGATTTATCTTTATCTGATACCATTTCAAATACTCCTATATTTGGTGTTTGAAATCTAATCGTAGGTAAACTCATTTTGTTTTTATTTTACTTATAATTTTTTCGACAATGAATGTATCAAATTCATTTACCTGATTATTACTACAACTGACCAAACCGAGTTTTCCTGGTTTTTCAATAAAATAGTGCTTCATACCTTCTTCTTCAGAAATTGTAAGATATTTCTTCAATATTACATATGTATATGGTTTATTTTCATACATATAAACTAAAAACACAACGGTAGATGAATCTTTTGCAACGTAGTATATGTCGTTATTTTCATTTTTAGCATAATACACAGATGGTAAATCTGGACAAGTGCCTTTTTTGCATTTTTCCCATATTTTTGATATTTTTTCGTAAACACTCTTTTCCATTTTATTTAATAATAAAAATGTCTTTATACGATTTGACACGTTATATATCAAGATTAGCAGAGACAAAATACATAAAAACCTACGACGACGATTATGTAGTAGCAATATTTTATAAAAATAATAAGAAAATCAAACTATATTATAGCGAGTATAACAAATCCTTGTTGAAGCAAAAAATGGAAAACGATTACGAAAGAATTGTTATAGATATGGATTTCTGGGATCCAGAATTTTGTTCCAAACATAATATTATGGAAAAAGATATAGATATTGTAATAAAACATTTGCAATTAACAGACAGAAAAGATAATTTAGAAATAACCGTTGGGTACTTGTTATCTTTGATCACTTTACATAAGATTATCTATAAATCTTACAAAGTTGATGATTATGTAATAAATGATAATGTCGATTTTGATAAAAATATTATGATGAAACTTTTCTGTGATTTTGATATGGTTATAAATTTCAATGATAAATTGATAAATTTTATAAACAATGTATTTGATGAAGATAACATGGTAAAATTTGCATTTACGTTATCTGGAAAATTCAGATTCATAGAGAGTGATATAAAGTATTTTCTTGAAAATACAAAAAGGGTTCACGAAATAAGCACATATATTGTTAAATCAGAAACTGATGTTGGGAAAATTCTAAATTATCACTTAGAATTATTAAAAGTTTGTGGAGATATTTATTCCCCAGATATTATAACTTCATATCGAGCAGAAAATATATTGTTAAATCTTCTTAAATTAGACATCAATCTGGATATTCATGAGATGTTTCTTTTTAAAATAATAGGTTTTTATATTGACAAAAAAGGAAGTTTAGATATTACATTTGATTTTGATAATAACAGTAATATAATTTCTCTTTTAGATTCTATCAGAGAATATCACTTATCTTCGTATCAAGGTAATTTCTAATTCTTTTCTTTCTCAAATTTATAGGAGGGTTATCTGAACATATATATTCACCGTTGGCATTTTTCTCGCAATGGTCAATATTATAAGGTATATCGATGTATTTTATACCACCATTAGTTAATGTTTCTTTCTTATATTCGTTCAATGCTACTCTATCATAAAATTCATAAACATCTTTATTTGGGCCTCCAGTTTTATAACTATAAAAATCCTTAGACAAATAATCCAACGCGATACCAGAATACGGTTCAATACAATCTACACCTAATTTTTCCCCTGATATAAAACTTTTCGTTCCTGTTATACCCGCATCTACAGATACTTGTTGGCCAGTGATATCTTTTAATAAATCGCACGAAATTCTTGTTCCAACATTTTTTAGATTTGTAGGATCTGTTTTCTTTGCAGTTCCCATGTTAGAGATGATATACGTGTTGCCGTCTATTTCAAACATTGCTTCTTGTTTTCCCAGTAAAGAATTTTCGGAAAATACAAGTTGCCAAATTAAAATTAGTAGAAAGGTAATATATAGAATACTTTGAACTCTCTCTAACATTTTTAATTAAAGTTTATTTAATTAAAAATTGTTAAATAAAAAAATAATAAAATGGAAACTTTTGAAGTTAGTGTTAAAAAAGCTAAAAACTTACCTAAGAACTTTAATGAAGAAGAAGAAGGTTCTGAAATTGAAGATGATGATATTCTTTCGATTATAGATGATGATGATGATGAAGATATTCTAGAGTATCTTCAAAAAGCTTTTAATTATGTTTCAGATGTAACTAAAATCAGCACAGGTGAATATATGTTGGATTTTTATGAACCTAATGCAAAACTTTCTGATGATGAATCTGATTATGATTTTGATATTTGTGACAATATACCTACTTTATACGAAACTGAACAATTTATACCATTTGTAAATTTTATTAGAGATCACGAACCGGCTCTTATAGGATCCACACTCTATACAAATCTTGAAGGTGGTGGTCATTTAGTGATTTAAAGAGTATAAATTAGTTTATTTTTTATTTCCATATACTTTTTCAAATAGTCACAAAGTTCTTTAGAAGATGAATTGATAGCTACTTTATTCCAAAAATAATTTTGTCTTAATACATTAATATTATCAAATCTTTTAGATAAATCCTTTTCCATATCTTCTTTGGATATCTCAGAAATATTGTCTATTAAAATTTTATGTTTATCCATTATTCTGCGCAACATATCTAAATTCTCTGTATTTAGATTGATTCTTGAAAGTAATTTAGTAGAATCCTCTTTGTTAGTTCCACATACCGTTCCTTTAGATGTATCAAATGGAGCTGTTATTATTCTAAATTTGCTATCTCTGTTGACAGTTCCGTAATATAAACTTCCATCTTCCATTGGTTGATAATATTTTGACATCCATATTGCAATATCTTGTTTGTAGTAATTTTGGAATATCGGTAATTCTTCAATATTTGCATCAACAAACTCATTTGAGTTATGTTTAAGAATCCTAACTTTATTATCTTCCCTACGAAATATATTTACGATATTGTTTGTTTCTGTAACTACGTTAAAAAAATGATAATATACCGTATCTTTACCAGTATCCATTTTTGGAAATTTCAAACCAACAAGTTTTGAAGAAGAGTATTTTTTAGGTGTTCTTCCAGCTTTTCCTGATTTTGTTTGATAAGCTTGTTTTACTTCTTCTATTTTGTCAGTCGGATAATCTGCTTTATTTATATAATGTATAAATAGTTCATAAAATCTAAGTTTGACAGGATCATTTGAACCATTTCTAATAGATACTATATAATCTTCTAATATTTTGATTATATTCTTCTGGTTGGGAACTATATCCGCAACAATAGGTTTATTTTTAACATTTAATTTCCATATATAATTTCTAATATATTTATCCATCTCATTTTTTGTTAGATCTTTGATTTTATTGTAAAAACTATCAAGATTCTCAACATTTGTGTTTTTCACCAATGGTAAAATATTTAGTGCATTTGAAGTATAATGATGTTCAGTATTGTCAAGATATAAAACTTTACCTTTCATTAATATTTTGCGTTTATTTCCAAAACTATCGTATATATTTAGTTTAAATAATCGTGTATCAATATAATAGTAAACATAATATTTTTCAATACCGTTATTGATACCAAAATTGATAAGACTATCGATTGTTATTAATTTATTATTAAATAGATTGGTTTTTATCAAATTGTCTAGTTTGTTAATAATTTCTTTATAATAGATCAATTTTTTTGTATTGGTAACAAGTTCAGATGGATTTACTTCAGTTTCTCCAGACCATACAGGTGGAAAAACTTCCCCATAATCTGTCTGTTTGGTATTTTCCAAATCTGTAGATCTGTGATTACGTTGGTAGTTTAAAACTGCATCAAAAGCAACATTTTTCATATGTCTAAGAACTATACGGTTATACAAATCTTTTTCTTCTGATTTCATATAATTAAATACATCTATTGATAATTTTTTAATATTATTAATTTTGATATCTTTTCTAAATGGCTCAATATCTGTGCATGTTGCAAGTTTAAAAATATCTATTTTAACATCGCGTTTAAGATCAAGTAACATCTTATGCGACGTTGCCCGAATAAATCTACTGAGTGCTTGATACATACCAGATTCATGCCATCCTGGACTCAAAATATATCCTCTTAGAACATTTGCTAAATTTATACCATCTCTGGCTATCTTAGATGCTATTATGATTTGTAAATATTGACCATCCATATTTTCTTTCGAATTGAAGAGTTCTATGATTTTGTCCAAATTTTCTGTTTTTGATGTTATTAATGCAAATCGTTTATTTGGTTTGAAAGATTTTTGCATAACTCTATTACCTTTATCATTATTAAACACTGAAGATTTACGTGTAAAATTAACAAAACCAAATAATTCTAATATTAAACCAAGTAATATAGCACCGCTACCACTTACAAATTCAATATAACAGAAAGAATTTCCTGGTTTATTTGTTTCAGATGCTTTTAATTCTTTATTTACGTAAAAACCAAATTTCGAACTCAATTCAGATAATTTATCTATTGATAATTTGTTATTTACTGTAAGAAAATTTTTGATATCATCGTTTTTAAATTTATATATACCATCATCTTGCCTTATATAGTTGTTGAAACCTTGATTTCCCCATGTATTGTCTGGGTATACAAAAACGCTTGATTCGCGAGAAGATAATTCGAACGATTGTTTTGATTTTGATGCATTGATCATAACTTTCTTTTGAAATGTTGACGATGGTAAAAGAGTTAAATTCATGTCTGATTTAAAAGTTACACTGTTAAATTTATTTTTAACTTGAACAGGTTCATCATTGTCTACTATATTTCCATCTCTGTCTATTATTTTAGTTATATAAGGTATTACATCATCACTTGTATATATTGGTTTGTTATAAATGTGATTATATTTGATTTTTAAACCTTTATACTGTATATTTACACCTGTATCGATTGATCTTACGAATGACATTTTGCCTCTCATAAAAGGTTCAAGTTGTTCTAAAGTAACGTTTGAATAATCCCAATTTTTTATAGGCATTTGATAATCAGCAGGTAATAAAAGATTCAATAGAGGGACAAAATCATTTACAGAATTTACCAAAGGTGTTGCAGTTCCTATTACTATTTTGGTTCGTTTAGCAACATGTAATAGTTTCCATAAATTATTGTAGATATTTTCATCTTCTTTGTCAGAATCTCCATAGTTACGCATACGATGAGCTTCATCAAGAAAGAACATTGTATTCGAAAACACTTTTTCCATTTCTTCTAAACTCATTTTTGATATTTTATTGGAAAAGGCTTCATATGTTTCAAGAGTATACCATTTATCTATTTTTTTCGTAATAACGCGTTTTCTATTACTATCTGATTTATTATATTTGTCATCATATTCATCTGGAAAAAATTTTACTATTTGTGATTTAAAATCTTCTAATGTAGGTTTACCAGGTTCTATGACAATCACTCTATTGATACCGATATATTCTTTTCTAAATGTTTCTGCAGCATCTAATATAGAACCTGTTTTACCAGTTCCAGTTTCATGTATGTTGAATATTCTATCGTATTGTGTTAAATACCGAGTAAACAATTCTTGATGTTTAAAAAATTCACCTTTTTTTGGTACATCTTCGAAAGGACTGCCTCTAAGTTCATAAAATTCTTGTCTATGAGACGTTTTATATTGTATATCTTCATCATCTTGAGACGGATAATTGATTATATAATCATGGAAATCCATTTTTATATAATATTAAAATGAAAACATCCAATTATTTGAAAGTTAGTTTAGGATTTCTTATTTCTGGTATAATAGTAGTAAGTATTATGGAAGTTGCAGCAAAAAGAAAATTAAAGAATTGCGAAAGTAGGCAATCATTTAGATGTCCTCGTTTTACATGTCCTCAATCAGACGAACAATGTCAACACAGACCATACATATGTTCGAATACTGATAACACATGTAATATAAAACATTGTATAGGATATTGTTCTAAATCAGAAAATAATTGTTTAGATTAATAAAATGAACTATTTAATGTTGATGAATACAATTGCTTTTATAATTCTTATGGCTACAATTATAATTTATATAGGGACAGAACATAGATTAAACGGATGTTTATATGATCCCAACGAAGTATGGTGTTATACTGACTTACATTGTGGAGATGATTCTTCAGCTCAACATAAAAATACATTAAGTTAAAATTTGTGCTTAAAAAAATGAGTACACAACAAAATACATATAAAAAGAATCCTATGACAGATTTGTTAGGTTTGGTTCCTTTATTGAAAGGTTGTGATCCAACAAAAAACCCAACAAACTGTTTTTGCACTGATCCATCTTTTAGATATGATACAGCTTGTACCATCAGTAGCGAAACTGGACCAAATTCAAATAAATTAGGTAAATGTTATTATGGTCCTCCACCTTTACCGGAAAACGCGGGAATAGTAAGATCAACAGGTGGTAGTTTAGCTAACAAAGCAAAAAATTTTACAGTTAAACCAGGTAATGCTAATAGGATAGCATTTACTAATGGTACTAAAACTATACAAAGCGGGCTAACGGATTATCCAACAAGTCTTTTATTCTGTGCAGATCCAGGGGGAAATAGTACAGCATTGCCTACATCCAGCACTCCAAATTTAGGTTATGATGGTGATAGATTTTCTAACTGGTCTACATCACAAGTGGGAAGTGGTAATAAAACCCCTAATATTGGATTTGCTTAATTTATTAGAATTTTCTAATAAATTATAAATCTTCACTAAATGTTGATATCCAGATAAGTATACCAAATCCGGCTTTAGATACAACATCAAGAAAATTATACGTAATGTTTTTGTATCTTGTTCCAAGTAAGTATGCTACTCCGTATAAGAACCATACAAATGTGAAAGCCAAATAAATCCATTTCATCGATTGATCTTTGTTATTTTTAATATATTCTCTATGTATTCCATAAAACAATGCTGCATATGCAGCAAACCCGTATATTAATCCTTTCTTGCTCTCTATAATACCAGTTTCTCCCATATAACCGAAAGCAAGCATAGCAAAATTGAGTGGCAAAATATATCCAAGTGCTTTGTAATTTGGGTTTTGATTTACATGATCTGGATCAAGTCTTCGTCTTTCTTTGTTATCATAATGGTTTGTATACAATACAAATGAAAATATCAATAGAGGTGTCGTCAAAAACCAATCGATATAACGTATCGGTGTTACTTTATTCAAACTTAAACCTTTACCGTCCAAAAGATTCATTATATATGTATATGTCAAACCTGCAATAACATTCACACATGTTTCAGAAATTAACGAATATTTTAGTTTATTTGTATTTTCATTGAAATTATCACCTAGAGCAGCAATTAAAGTTATAACTGTAGTCCCAGCTAAAGCTATATATGCTGTAAAAAAGGTAAAATATATAGCCTCTGTTGACTTAACGGTAATATTGTCAATACCTTTCATTTTTTAATATTCATTAAATAAAGTATAAAATTATTATGTATATCATCATCTTGAAGGTTATCAAGATAAGCTAAATATTCGTTAAATGGGTATACTTTGGTCTTTTGTATATATGTTTCATTACCTGTGACATAGATCTCAGACAGAATATTGATAACTGTTCTTATTTGATCTCTACTTGTTATGCTATCATATTTGGTTCTACCATCATAAACATTGTGAGACAGTGGTTTATCTTTGATATTGATAAGACTATCTAAAAAGAAGATAAAATAACGTTTCAGACCATTTTTACTTCTACCTATTGAATTTTTATCAATGTATTCGAACATGTAGTGCTTGTTCACATTTTTTAATTGATTGACTACGTCTTTTAATACTTCTATAAGAGGGTCTTTTTGAGGAATTAAAATTGTTGGTTTTTCATATATAATCATATTATCTATAATTTCTAAATAAGGCATTGTTTTTCCTATTTTTTTAATTTTAGAATAAAACTCATATACTAAAGGCAATTGAACTATCGTTTTGGCATAAGCAAAAAACTGAAATTCATTTTTACAATTTATCACTTCACACATATATTTATCAGGTCTTACCTTTTCCAATACATTTATTCTAATATGCTTATTAAAATATGATCTTCTGACTTTAACATCTATCAAATTCATATATAAACAGAATACTACATAATTTGTAATATTATTTGTGCTTGCTATCACACTTTCATTTGAAATATCCGTTGATAAAAAATAACTGATATCTTTTATTACTTTATTATCAATATCATCAGTGCTTTTTTCTATCAAACTATATAGACTGTTCTTGGTTTTATTATCCAACTCGTCTATATTTTTATAATAATAATCAAAATAGTTATACCTGTAATTTTTTTCTATTTTTCTATTTTTCTTGACGATAATTTGAACCAAGTTATTAATAAAATTTGACATTTTTTATTAATAATTATTTTTAATTTCATAAATCCAAGCATACAAATATGTATATAAAGCTAATGGTAATAATGACAGTATCTTAATATTTGTATCATTGAACATGAATGATATTATTACATTTATTATAACTAAACCAAAAATTACAGACGCTATTATAAAAGCTTCTTCTATTGATGTAATGCCGTCAGATAAACAGAATATAACAAATGAAAATAATAACAATGTAATTACAAAATTGATTTTGTTTATAATGTTTATGATTCTAATATCAAAGTGTTGATTATTGAAATACCAACTTAACGTATATAGAATTATGAAGAGATAAAAGAAAACTAATATCAAAATCTTTTCACTCCAATTTGGTGTATAAACTTCTATATTTTCCCAGAGTCCTTTACCTTTATTGATATACACCGTGATATATATTAGTATAATGGCAATATATAAAACCATCAAGGTTACATCCATTTTTAATATGTTTAAATTTCCTCAATTTTATCCAAAAATGTTTCAACCCTTGTCTTATAATCTATCATTTCACCTTGTTTAATCGTAAACACATAACAGTAATCGTCAAGTACGCTTTCTATCACAGCCTTTACATCACCGTTAGCATAATCTGTTGAATACAGATATTCGCAAATTAAAAGATCCCTATATCGTTTACAATATGTTTTGTCAATCTTATCTATTTTTTCCATACTTTGAAATCCATCTTCGACGTCTACATCACCATTAATGAAACACATTTCCCAATCCATATTAGGTAATTTAACATATGGAACAGTTATGTTACCATATGTTGTTTGAACAGATAGTGTACGATTTGATTTCTTAAGTTTTCCAACACCAAAGCCATTTAGCGCAATATCTATAAGCTTATCAGCATGTACATAACTTAGTATTCCAATTGTTAATGGAAAAAGTGTACAAAAACTAAAATAACTTTCTTCGCAATCCATTTATTGATATTTTTCTTTATAGTTTTTTAGATCATTAGCAAATTCTTCTACAATTTTCCCTGAAAAGATAATACCACCCAACTCTTTGATGTTATTTAATTTAACACCAGTTAAATATTTATGTATAAATTCGATAACGATTCCATGTGTTATGATTACAATTTTTTCATTTGTATTGATGCTATCAACATGTAATTTAGATCTCTTTTCAACATCTTTAATTTTTTCGACCCCGAGTATAGGACTAATATATCTTGAAGTTTCGCTGGTGACTTGAGCTTTTAGACCAGGAGGTTTTACCCAACCTAAAAATTCACTTATGTTATTATCAATAATTATATCTATATCCTTATTATGATTTGTTACAAAGAAATTTTTAAGTTTGTTTGCAGTTTCCCTTGTTCTTAAAAATGGAGAACATATTATTTTATCCGGAATCCCTAGTTTCAAATAAATTGATTTGCCTACCATATTTATTTTGTAATCGCAATCTTCTTTAAGCGGAGGATCGTGGTTACAAAACCCCGATACAGCTTTCCCATTTTTAAACTTTTTTTCACCGTGCCTAATCCACAAAACTGACATTTTTAAATTGATTTTTTTATAAAATAGTTCCATTTAAAATATGAGTGTAAATTACAACTTCTTTATATTTGAGACTGTTGTTCCTATAGTCTTAACTAAAGGTGCAATATATATTACATCTTATGGAGAAGATTATGTTAATATTTTTCGCTCTATCGGTCAATATGAGAAAAATATAGGTAAAATTGAAGAAACGGATGAAAATAAGAATATATTTGTAGATAGAGGTGTGTATACATCATCTGTAGATTTTAGAATCAAAAATCCGTATCTTCCCAGAGAATCTATTTTCATACAATCTTCGAAATCTGTAATGAATATAATTCAAAATATTAAAGCAAACAATATTACGTCATATGACATATTTTCAGGTAAAAACATTCAAAATCTACAAGAAAACGAGATTGAAGATATTCAGAAAAATATCAAAATTTTCTATTATGTAATGATGCAATATATGTCAGCAGGTTATCATAAACGGGAAAATAAACGTAAAATCCCAGATTGGTGTCTCTGTTTTGGTGAACCTATTATGAAATATTTCATTGAATATTTTGATATCAGAACAGAAGCGCCAGATATCAATATTGTTGATCAGTTTCTTACAAATCCTCAATTCAGAGAGATGATAACAGTTCAGATGATGAAATTCATGGCAAATTACATTATAAACAACAATATAATCAATCCAACAGATGTAAATGATTGGTATGACATGAAAATGTGGTTAACAGTCAAAAACAAGATTTAATTTTATAATAAAGTATTAAAGTATTATAAAATGATTACTCTGCCCGCGAGTTGGATTTATCCTGGAAAAGTAAACAGAAAACTTGTTAGGCTTAATGGTTTTGAAAAAGACTCTTTGCTTCATTCTTTCTTAACATGTGTATACCCAGAATATCAACACAAAAGTAATATTAACGATAGAATATTATATTTGAATAGATTTAAAATTTCGTTAATAAATCATAAGGAAGATTATAAAAATTATTTTAAAGAAGATAATCATGATAAGATATTGGAATCCTTAAGCAAAGATTTTGAAGTCAACATATATCTTATGAAATGTAAAACCGATGATACAATTATCAAAAAAACTTATTTACATTCTGACATTTCTCCTAAATTAATATTAGAAGAATGTAATGATTTTTATCCTTTAGGTATCAATGATAAATATGGCGTCCATACTATGTTTTTTGAAGGTATTGATTACGAATTCAATAAATCGATTGAATCTTTTGATATAAGTGAAATTTCAGAAGATTATGAAAATAAGACAGAAGATGTTATAAAATTTAACATGAAGCACTTATTATTATATGATGTAACAAAAAGTTTAAAGCATTAACGAACTAAAATGGACATCCAAAGATACGAGAACAGGATACGTGATTCTAATATTCAAAAACAAAAACATCTGCCTACAGGTAAAGAAGGAGATAAAACAGATGAACGAAATATTCTTTACAGTATTCATCAACGTGGCAAGAAGAAAACATTATGGTATCAAAGCGTTTGGGAGACTATGGAAACTTACAGTGTTCCTACAAATATAGAACGTGTAACTTATAAATCAAAAATTTATCCTTATCATGCTCTTCATAAATGTCTTTTGACTACTGTTCTTCCAGAAGTTAAAGTAAAAGAAGGAGAAGGAGTATTTATCAAATGGTGCGATGATATTGTTATAAACATGATTAAAGAATATCGTCTATTATTCAACGATACTGAACTCCAATATGGGAATTCTAAAGTTCTTCTAGCAATGATTAGATATCTTAACACAAATATCAGACATACTCGATGGGATATTACACTACCTTCGCAACCTGTTTCGTGTAGAGTTCCATTTTCATATACTATGGATCATACTGATGCATTTCCTTTGTCGCTATGTGGACAAAATGATCGTTTGCATCACTTATTTGATTTTAATCTTAAGCTTGAAAATCTTCTACTAATGAAGGATATTGAAACTGGAGAAATTATTGATTTTGATATGTCTAGAGTAGAAGTAGTTAATAATGTTGATTATATTCCTATTCCTGAACTTGAAGGTCTGTATTCTACTCACACCAGCAAAGAATGTGATCTTAGTAACTGTAAAGAGAATGTTGTAAACGGAGAACGCGAATATTATGTTGATAATGTTTATTATATCGAAGACGATAACGAAGTGCCACTTGGTAAACGTATTCAAATCAAATTCGACTCAAAGACAAATTATCCTGTAGAAGAAATTGCATGGGGTGCAGTTAATGTTACAATGACAGATAAACATAAAAATATCATAATTACTACATCTAACGATAGAACACCTATTAAAAATACTAAACTTGAAACAAGTTTATCTACTATTATTGACTGTAAAGATAGTTTTAAAACAGAATATTCATATTTAACTGATTACGAACATCATATTGACGGTTTAAGTGTTTGGAAAAATGCAATTGTAGTCAAAATGCCTGAAATGTTTTTACCAGGGATAAATTTTTCTGGAGGTAAAATTACACTTAATACAAATGATGATAAACTGAATTGTAAATTTATGGCTTTTGTAATTATGTTTCATACTCGCCGTTTCTTATTTAAAACTTATCCTAAAACTCAAGAAGAAAGATTGATTAAAGGAGCAACAATTGAACTTGTAAACGAATAATTTTTATTTTAATTAAAAATAAAAATGACTTATGATTTAGTTCGCGTTCCAACAATTGGTGATGGATCATGTATGTTTCATTCCATATTACAAGCCTTTAATAGAACATATATTCATTCATCAATGGAAGAAAAACTGCGAATAACAAGACAGTTTAGAAACGATCTAGCTGATATTCTAGATAAAAAAATTGACGGCGAGATATGTTATGATAAATTAAGCAGAGGTTCTCTTAAGAATATAGCACCACATGTCCCAGAAGTATCTTTAAAAGAAATGAAAAGGTCTTTGAAATCTAACGAATGGGGTGATTATAGATTTTTAGAACTTATATCAAATATATTGGAATTAGATATATATGTAATTAAAGAGGACAATATTTATAAATTAGGAGATAAAGAGTTATATTATAAACGTCGAGATAGTATAATTATTTTCAATGATGATAATGTTCATTTTGAAACGATTGGTCTCAAGACAGAAAATGGTATTATAACTCTTTTTGATAAGAATGATTCCATTATTAAACAGTTTTATCATGATGCCTAAAAATGTATAAAGAAGTTCTTACTAAAAAATGACTATCGGAACTTCCCCTACCGCTGCCGCTACTCAAGGTCCTACCACTAATCAGGAATTTGGAAAATACATTAAGTATTTCCAAGATTCTCATAATGCTATTATGAAGTGGAACAGTATCCTATCTAACGCTCCTTCAAGTGGTATTACTATTAAGAGTGCTGATGGTGGAGAAGATACGGTTCTTCGTAAAAGTGATATTGCCAAGTATTCCAGGATTTATATTCAGGAACTAGGTGACCTCAAGAAAATTTATGCATCTCGCAAGCGTAAGACTAACCGCACAAACAGTCAGCTCCGTTCTCTATACTACGTTTCTGATCAGCTTGTTGCTTTCTATACCAAGGCAAATCTTGGCCCCATTGATCCTGAGACAGGAAAGGGAAAGCTTTCCGACAAGATCTCGCTTATCACAGAGAAGCGCATGGCTACATCGGGTATTCTGATGTCTCTTTTTGCTCGCTACATTCATGTAAACGGTCTTAAGACTTCGTCTGGACGTTTTGCTGTCGATAACCGTATGAAGAAGGCATTTTCTACCACCAACTTCCGTGTTAATGGTGTAGATTATTCAAAACGTAAGCCTGTTGAGGGAACAAGCGACGAGAAAGTTGCAGAACTCAAGGAAAAGGTTTCGCTTGGTAAGAAGTCAGCTTTTGACCGTGTTGCTTCACGTGTAGATAAGAACGGCAAGAGCATGTATGATCCCAGCGAAGGTCTTCTTTACACATCGATGTGTACTCTGAATAACTTCTTCCGTGTTCCTACTCAGCTTCTTTCAAAGAGCGAGCGCGATCAACTAAATGACGAAACAAACGTAGAATCAGCTAAGGAACTTCAGGAGATTCTTACTTGCATCAAGAACTTTAAATCGAGTTAAATTTTATCAATTTTATTATTAATAACTACTGGGTTATTAATTTTTAACTTATCTTTACCGTGTTTTTTATAATCGTAATTACATTTATGTTTTTCAGGAAATTTACATTTTATACAATATTTTTGTCCGCATCTACATTCATAACTTATTAATATTTTCTTACTACACTTAGAACAAAACATTTTAGAAAATGAAATTTAAATTCAAATTTATAGTTTAAAATTTGAATAATGGAGAGAGATCTAGAACTCGGTTGGCATGACATGCTCCAACGTCGACGTAGAGATGTGCGACGAGTGCGTCTTGGCGTTGTTGCACTATCATTATCGTTTGTAGTTGTATCTGCTCTTTCTTTGCTATTACCAATATCTGCTAGTAGATGGTGTGATAATGACGAGCACTTTAGAATTGAAATTTAAATTCAAATCATAAAATTAAAAAAACATGTGGGCGGAATACAATTTGTCTACTTATCCTGTCGTTGAAGTGACTTTGTCTGAAAAAATAAAATCAGATAAAGATTTTGAAGCATTTTTAGATGAATGGAGAATTCTAAATCAGGCAGAAAAGAATTTTGTATTTATCTTTGACACACGTAAAGTTGGATATGTAAGCACAAGATATGCATTTAAAATGGCAAGTTTTATCAAAGAGCTGAAAAAACAAGACTATCAATATCTGAAATATAATGCTATTATAACAGGAAATTGGTGGACTCGTATGTTACTCAAGCTTATATTTACATTACAAAAACCTGTAGCTCCAGTAGAATATCATACGTCTCCAGACACCATTGATCTTGACAAATTAATAAATAAAACTAAAATAATCAGTGTAAGCAATGTTTAAGAAAAAATATATAATGAATAGGGGAATTATGTCCTGAATATGACATTAAACTATTTAAAAGCACACGTGTCCGAGTGGTCTAAGGAGACGGTCTTAAGATCCGTTGCTCATATGAGCGCGCAGGTTCGAACCCTGCCGTGTGCATGTCCTGAGTAGACGTTAAAATACTCATTAAGCCCTGTTAGCTCAGTCGGTAGAGCATCAGACTTTTAATCTGAGGGTCAGGGGTTCAAGCCCCCTACAGGGTATTTGTCCTGAGTATGACGTTAAAATACTTATTAGGCCCTCGTAGCGCAATCGGATAGAGCGTGAGACTTCTAATCTCAAGGTTGCGGGTTCGAGTCCCGTCGAGGGTATTTTGTCCTGAACAAGACATTAAACTGTTCATAAGCTCCTATAGCTCAGTTGGTTAGAGCATCGTGCTTATGACGCGAGGGTCGGAGGTTCGAGTCCTTCTAGGAGTATCTAAATATAATAATCTATAAGATTATTATACTAAAATGACTTCGGCAATTATTTATCATGTATATCAAGAAATTTCAAAAATGTCAAAGAATAAGATGAAATAATTAAGTTACTAATGATATAAATTAAGATAATATAAAAAATGGTTCAAGGAATAAAACCAAATATAACAATTATAGATAGTATGGAATGGCAATTATTGATATTAGGAGTAACATTAATAATATTTTTAAGTGTTATTCTTTACTTTACAAGATACTACCACAAGAAAAAATATTATGTATCACAAGAATACGATGCACAAACAGAGACTACTAAATCAACTATTACATCAGGGTTATTAAAACCTTGTGAAAAGAAAGGTTACTGTCTTGTTGATAAGGAGACAGGGATTAAAAACTGTCCTCCTAATACAAATACATTAATGTATTATGATATCAACACACAAGTATGTGCACCTAAGAATGCTTGTCCCACAGTATTGCCTTATGCAGTAAATGGTGACGGTTCTGTGAATAAATATAGTTCGTGTGAAAATTCAAATGTTCCATGTAGATGCACTGATAAAATAACATGTAGTAAGTATGTTACTTCAAAATTTGCTGTAGTAAATGGTAATATCTATTCATCATATGCTTCGCAAAAGAATTTTTTGCTAGAACAGGTTCCATATTCATCATACAATACTTATGATAATAGTATAGAAATAGACTCTACAAGTGAATTTTGTAAGATTAATAGCACATATTCCAATAGTCTTGTTGGTGGTTGTTCTTTCATTAATCAACAGAATGACTTTTTAATGAAATGTGATAAGGAATCATTAGATAGTGTAAGTGTAAGTCCTTATTCATTAGATCCTTATTTTTATAATACATCAGATACAATTCGTAAGCAATTTTGTGAAGTTCAACCTTATATTGATTCTAACTGGAATAATATGACATTATGTGTTAATCAGAATCCATGTACTTTTGGTAATTATACTTATAATTTTGATAAATATAGAGAAATTCAGATTAATAATGTTGTAGATGGAATTACAACAACACAAGATGTCTTTAATAATTTCGTTAAGGGTAGAGAATTGAATTCGCGTAATTTTTGCCAATCGTATGCTTCAAATTTAGATACATATCTTACAGATTTGCAATATTACACACTATCATGCATTAAAGGTATAAGATGTAACACATTACCAAATATAACAGACGAAGATAAATTTTTTGCCGGTGAGAACAATGAACTTGATATATCAGCTATAAATGCATCGTATAATGTAAAATTTATAGATAATACATTAGTAACTACAATTAAAACAGATAATGCTACAACGAAAGCAAATTATAATCCATTTACAAATAAAATAAGAAGCGGAGATATATTGTATAACACTAATGGTAGTAATTGGTATATTATACGTGTTAAACCTTCAGATAACACTTTAATATTCTATGATGATACCAACTATAATACAAATACTGTCCCGAATTCTACCGATGATTTAATATACTATCCACAATATGCTTTGAATGGTTATAATTATAATACAATAACAAATGTTAATAATAATAAAAATTATAAAATAGGAAATGTAAAAAATTCAAGAGTTCCTAATAATCCAGGAAATGGTTATAATCCAAGTCATGACATATTGTCAAATCAAACATTTTATCGTGCAGGGTTATCCAAACCGAGAGGTTATGTTTATAAAGAATTTGAACGTGAAACAGCAGTAATATCAGATATAACACAGGTAGACAATCAAACAAGTTTCAATGTAAACAATTATTCAATTAAGGAAACTAATTTTAATACAGAATATTACAATGATATATCTTTATATTCTCCTGTTTGGAATAACCAATATGCTAGAACAGAATGTATAAGATGCACACCACTGATTGTTGCTTCTATTAACATGGCGCAAATAAATTCCCAAATTGTTAATGGTTTCATATATGATGCAGTTACTATACAATTTAGTGGTCAAGATTTTGGTCATTACAGGAAAAATTTTCAACAATCTGATCCTGAAAAGATATGGTGTTTTGAATCAAGAGCTAATATAAACAAAGCTGTTGCATCAACACCTAATCGCATATATTTAGAGCGTCCAAATACAAACATAAAAAAGGGAGATTTTATATTATCAAGTAATAGTGATTTCAATTATAAAATAGTTCCTGTTGGTAATATTTCGCGAAGTTTTATAGGTCAATCATTTTACATTTTTATGGGAAATATTTACAAAGATAATCAATCTCCTTCTAATTTTACTCCTTATTATGATGATAGTGGGTCAAACTTCTTTGGTATAGGTATAGATAATAATACATATCAGGATTTTGTTAAAGATGAATTTGTTGTAGGATATTACAATGGTAGTGAGTTTATCATTTTCCATAATATACGTTTGGGAAATAAAGGTGGATTTTTCTTCGGTAACAAATTTCAAGCTGTAAATGCTAATAATTTAGATGATATAGTAGATGTTACCATTGTTCCATCAGTTCAGGTTGAATCAATATCTAACAATTATGATGTTATAACAACTACCGGTTTTAAATCAATACCTCCATTTTCAAATTCAAAAATAGATGAAACTTCAGAACTTCAGTTTATATCTTTAGATAGAAATTTATATCTTAATAACGATATGAAAGATGTTAATAAAATGTTATCTGGTGATGGAGGTGTGATAAAAATCGACGAGATAACAGATGGTCGTATAACATCGATAGATGTAGTAGAATCAGGATCTAATTATGCTAATATTTCTCCTCTTGTTCGTTTGAAATCATATGAACCTTATTTAAATTAATTTTAATAATAAAATGAATATCATTTTATTATCTATTTGGCTAAAAATTTTAGTAATAACAGGATTATGTGTATATTATAACCGTATTATATTAAACAATTACATATCATCAGTTACGCCTAAACAACCACCTTCAAATGCACAATGTAACTATGATGATATACCAGTAGAAAATATAAGTAATCTACAGAAATGTAAAAGTATAGATAATATCCAAACATATATTTATTCTGTAGATGGGATAAAATACGAAATATCTACATCACAATATTTTTACAATAAAGTATGTACTGGTTTTTGTATTCAAGGTTTAACACCATTGAATACATGTAAAACAGAAATAAATCAAAAATTATTTGAAAAATGTGAAAAATTACTAAAACCAAAACAAGGGTGCTCATCTTCAGCTAAACCTATAATTAATGTCACGGATGGAACAAATTTTCAATATTATTATGCTATTGCTCCAATAAACAGTTTAGTATCATGTTCTTGATTTAGCTTGAGAAAAGAATACTATTTCTTCTTTTTTAGTTTTTGGATTGATAACCTTCATCTTCTTGATAACATTTATCAAAAAATAACTAAAATTTTTGTTTAGAGGTGAAAAAATTACTTGAACGTTATGTGATGATTCATCATTTTTCCATTTACTTTTAGATTTGGTTAATAAAATTTTCGGATAACAAAATTTTTTCTTTGTTTTAGGATCTACATGTTGCATCTTATCTTTATTGAATCTTTTCATCAAATCATAAAGTATACTGCTATTAATCCATGAAGGAATACAACTTGAATAAATAGCATTTATCTTATTCTCTTCTGATCGTATTGTTACTCGCGCAGGAAATATTTCAATAAAACCAAATTTTTCTGTTGTATTTAGTATTTTCTTTTGTTCCTCTGTATATGCGATACCAGGGGGTATTACTAAAGGTTCTAACTCAAGTCTTATTTTTGGGCATTCGTATCTTTCTTCAATCTCTCCCATAAGAACCCAATCATTATTAGCTTTTTCTAATAATTCATCAATATCTTCTTCAGGAGGGGTCCAATTTTCATCATCAATCATTTCGAATCTTTCTGAACCATCAAAATTCTTACCTATAAGTGCGTTATATACTTTAGTATCACTTACCCATACATACGAATGTCCGTATTTCATACCTTCTTTATTTTCTACTACATTCACATATATATCACAACCCGTGATATTTAGTTTTTTAATACAGGTTCTGAGATTAAGTTCTATTTGTTCTCTATCAAAAACACTAGAATGAATAAATAAGAAACCCTCTTCAGATACCTTTGACATTTATAAAAGTGATTGTTTAAAACAAAAAATAAAAACATATTGTTATTAATTAACAATATGGTAATATATTACATTCGATAAGAGTGTTACTAATTTAGTTTACTGCGCTGTTTTCTGGCTACAGCCATTTTCTTGTATATATCTGAACTGACGGCACCTTCTTCCTCCAAATACTTAGCACTGGGAAAAGCAATACCATACGACTTAGGTAAGTTTATACCAGCATAATGACTTTTTACAATAGTTTTAAATTCACTTATTTTACCTGAAGGAACTTTATATAAACCAAATTCGTGATCGGCATCATCACCAATTCTCTGACCTGCATAATAAGAAGCACCAATAGTCTTTAATTTATTGTCTAGGGCTGGAGTATTATCATCAAAAATCTTAGAATCATTGGTCATTAAATCTAAACCGTAAACTAGGACAGGTACGTTCACCATTTTAACCGGTTTAGGTGAAGCTGCAGGT
>Ga0209348_1000467_pt1 | contig 21236 bp, 23 predicted proteins | sample ETNvirenome_2_30_FD_184065 | JGI IMG/M metagenome (GOLD analysis project Ga0209348, IMG submission 184065) | Marine viral communities from the Pacific Ocean - ETNP_2_30 (SPAdes) (version 2) | ecosystem: Environmental > Aquatic > Marine > Oceanic | place: Pacific Ocean | collected 2013-06-22
TGGTCAACAATACAGTACTAGTCAACAAAGGGATGCTGAGACATGATTGAAGACGAAACATTTGATTCTATAGATGACGCTCTAGACATAACGGATAGAGGCGCTGAGATCATGAAGAAAGAGCCTGTATCCAAACCTGTCAAGAAAGTAAAATCAGATAAAGAAGATCTTACAAAAGACTATGAATATAGTAGAGCTCAATTATATTCTTTAGTTGAGAAAGGTCAAGAGGCAGTTGACGGTGCATTGGATGTTGCACAACAATCAGATTCTGCAAGGGCATATGAGGTTGCTGGTCAACTCATCAAACATGTTGCAGACACGGCTGACAAGTTAGTGGATCTCCAAAAGAAAATGAAAGAGATAGATGAGGTAAATACTAAGCAGAACACTACAAATGTTACCAACAATTCTTTATTTGTAGGAAGCACTGCTGATCTACAGAAGATGCTTAAAAAAGTCAGTAAAGAAAACCAATGAAGACTTACGAAGAATTTAACGAGAGTGTTATGCAATCGATTAAAAATCGTATGATAAGAGGAGCAATAAATCCTTTCGGTCAAAAAGAGGTTAGATCAGGAGCTGCTGGTCGAAAGAGAGTTCCTGTTTTTACTGGTAGAACAAATCAAGGACCAAGAAAAGAAAGAAAGGCCTTTGCTACAACTGATCAACAAACAGCTAATGCTTATACTAATCCAGTACTAACAGGAGCTCCTGGCACAGGATCTAAACCAAACCCAAAAGGAACTGTTGATCAGGGAACGCTTCCTCAAAGATATATCGATAAATATGGAAGTAGAAGTATTCTTGGACAAAAACAAATCAAGATGGGTGCAAGCGCAGCTGGGAAAACTTTTAGAGGAAAAGGACAACTGTATTCAAAAAAATGAAAAGTTTTAAATCAATCAAAGAAGAAGGCAACTGGCAGAGGTTGAATAAGTATGGTGCAACCTATACTATTACTTTTCAGTTCAGAGGTCAGACTAAGATGCTTCAGATGTTCTTCCCACAAAGGGCAAGACCACTGAAGAAGAATGTTCAATATGAATTGAATAAAGTATATCCAGGCAGTAAAGTATTATACTTTGATGCGAGTGATAAAGATCCCACAAAACCCCTATTAGTAATTGACTCCTAATAAATTATGCCTAGTCATGAACAATACCTTGGAAATCCTAATCTAAAGAAAGCTAACGTTGCTCAGAACTTTACAAAGAAACAAGTTACTGAGTTTTTAAAGTGTGCTCAGGATCCTGTATATTTTGCACAGAAGTATGTGAAGATCATCAACTTGGATGAAGGTCTAGTGCCATTCCAGATGTATGACTTTCAAGAAAAGTTAGTTAATAATTTCCATAACAACAGATTTAATATATGTAAGATGCCTCGACAGTCAGGTAAGTCAACGACTGTAGTATCATATCTTTTACACTACGCCATCTTCAACGATAGTGTCACAATAGGTATCCTTGCAAACAAAGCTCAGACTGCAAGAGATCTACTTGGTAGATTGCAGATTGCATATGAGAACTTACCCAAATGGATGCAACAGGGTATCATTGCATGGAACAAGGGATCTATGGAATTGGAAAACAAATCCAAGATCATTGCTGCATCAACCTCTGCATCTGCTGTTCGGGGTATGTCATTTAATATCATATTCTTAGACGAATTTGCGTTCGTTGCCAACCATTTAGCAGATGATTTCTTTAGTAGTGTATATCCTACTATTAGTTCTGGTAAGTCTACTAAGGTAATTATTGTTTCTACCCCAAGAGGTATGAATCACTTTTACCGACTGTGGCATGATGCAGAACTAGGTAGAAACGAGTATATAACAACAGACGTTCACTGGTCAGAAGTGCCAGGCAGAGATGAAGCATGGAAAGAACAGACGATCAAGAACACATCAGAAGCACAGTTCCGTGTTGAGTTTGAGTGTGAGTTCTTAGGATCTGTTGATACGTTGATATCACCAGCCAAGTTGAAAACTATGGTGTATGATGAACCTATTAATATTGGAAAGAGAGGTGGAGAGATATACGAGAATCCAATAGATAAACATAATTATTCAATCACGGTAGACGTTGCAAGAGGAGTAGAGAAAGATTACTCTGCTTTCATTGTCTTCGATACAACAGAGTTTCCATATAGAGTTGTTGCAAAATATAGAAATAATACTATTAGACCAATGTTATTTCCTAGTATCATAGCAGAATTTGCTAAGGCATATAATAACGCATACGTTCTATGTGAAGTAAATGATATAGGAGATCAAATTGCTTCAATACTTTTCTATGATATGGAATACGAAAACGTATTGATGACTGCAATAAGAGGTAGAGCTGGACAAGTCTTAGGTCAGGGATTCTCTGGTAGTAAGGTACAACTAGGAGTTAAGATGTCTAAAACTGTCAAGAAGATAGGATCACTCAATCTTAAGACTCTGATAGAGGCAGATAAATTGATAGTCAAAGATTACAATATTATTGCAGAACTCACAACCTTTATTGAAAAGTCAAACTCATTTGAGGCAGAAGAAGGGTGTAATGACGACCTTGCCATGTGCCTGGTAATATTTGCATGGTTAGTCATGCAAGATTATTTCAAAGAGATGACAGATGATGATATAAGAAAGAGAGTATATGATGATCAAAGAGATCAGATAGAGGCTGACATGGCACCATTCGGATTTATTGATGATGGCATATCCGAAGAAGCATCATTTGTAGATAACGATGGAACTCGATGGAATCTAGATGAGTATGGCGATAGATCTTATATGTGGGATTACCTGTAGTGGACTTAGATGAACCAGTCCTGTTTCTGCATGAGAGAAAATGTAGAGTGTGTGGGAAAACATACTCATTGACAGAAGGATTCTATCTTACTAGGAAGAACAGAGGTGAAAAGCCATCTTCATATTCATATGAATGTAAGAATTGTACAATCAAAAGAGTTAAAACTAAAAGAAGAAGTAACAAAGTAGACATATATCCTGATTGGTAGGGGGTTCATGTATCGTTTCCCCAGTGGAAAAGTAGCAATTTCTAAATAATAACAGAGAAAACAACTGAGATCTTCGAGGAACACTAACATGGCGCTTAATCTAGTATCTCCAGGCGTTAAGGTAAGAGAGGTAGACCTAACCGTAGGAAGAATAGACGGTATCAACGATCAGGTTGGAGCTATTGCAGGACCTTTTGCAAAAGGACCTGTTAATGAACCAGTCCTAATCGAAACAGAAGCCGACTTACTTGAAACGTTTGGTAAACCATACTCTGCTGACGGACAGTATGAGTATTGGATGTCTGCATCTTCATTCTTATCATACGGTGGAGTGTTGAGAGTATTGAGAAGTGGCAATGACATGCTATCCAATGCTAACGCACCTGTAGGTGTTGCAATCACCAACCTATCTGTCAAGTCACAGGAAGATTACTACAACAACTTCAATAACCTTGCACAAGAGTTCTTATATGCTGCAAGATCACCTGGCGCATGGGCCAACGATCTTAAAGTTTGTACTATTGACTCTATTGCAGACCAAAGAGTTTCAATCGGTACTGATGGACTAGCTGTTGGATTTGCAGTTACTGCTGGATTCTCAACCAGTGTTGCAAATGCTGATGGTACTGTTGGTATTGAAACAGGTTACATCAAAGGAATTATTACTGGTGTTAACGAAGGATCAGTTGATGTTAAGGTTGTTGCAAAACATAACGTAACTACAGATGTATGGAGTGCAATAGATTACGAAGAGGGATCAGATACTGCATCTTTCCAAGGATATGACATTGCGATATACAACGAGAACTTCTCAGCTGACTCAACAGTCAACCACCCCAACCGTTTGAAGATATTCAACACAAGTGGTAACTCAGTATCAGTTGAAAGAACTCAGTTCCAAGCTGAAATCGGTCTTGGTTCTACAACTATCACATTCGGACCTGACTTCAACACACTTAAGTCTGCACCTGGCGATACTATTAAGTCTCTTAACGGAACTTACGAAGGAACTATCGTTGCTTACGCAACAACTGGTGGATTATCTAATGTCATCATGGATACTCAGGCAGTTGTCGCATTTGCAAACACAGCGTTTATCGTTAAATCTGGTGTTGATAGTGGAATCTACCTAAGAGAAGGTAACACTATTACTGATTGGTATAATCATCAAACTCTAGGACTTACAAACAGTGTTGTTTACTGGAGTCAAATTGCAGATCGTCCTTCTACATCTGAATACGCTAAGGGTAGAAGTTCCAGATATGACGAGATGCACCTTGTAGTTGTAGATGACACAGGTAAAGTAACTGGTACATCTGGAAACGTTCTAGAGAAGTGGGTAGGATTATCAAAGGCAACAGACGCTAAGGTATCTCCATCTACAAATATCTACTACAAAGACTACATTGCACAGTTCTCTAACAATGTATTTGTTGGTGCTGCACAAACTGGTATCGGTCTAAAACACTCAATGTTGAGTGGATACACTATTGATGAAAGTGGTGTTTGGTCACAAGAAACTCAGGGCGTTACATTTAACGGTTCTGGTCCTAAGATCTACTCACTTGCAAACGGAAATGACTATGGTGGAATTGGTAGATTTGTCTGTTCACTTGGAGAAGTTGTCAAGTCATACACTGTTCTTGATAACCCTGCCGAGTATTCAGTTAACTTCCTTATCCAAGGTCCTTCAAGTGGAAGCTCAATCTACGAAGCACAGGCTAAGGCAAACAAACTACTAAGTATTGCATCTACCAGAAAAGATTGTGTTGCATGTATTTCACCATACAGAGCTGGAGTCGTTGGTTTAACTAACTCAGATACACAGACTTCAAACATTATTGCTTTCTATGATACATTACAGTCTACTTCTTATGGAGTATTTGATTCTGGATACAAATATACATTTGACAGATTCAACAACACATTTAGATATATTCCATTAAACGCAGACATTGCTGGATTGATGGCAAGAACATCTATTAATTCATTCCCTTGGTTCTCCCCTGCTGGAGCTCAAAGAGGTGCAATTAATAATGCACTTAAACTTGCTTACAACCCATCTCAAGCACAGAGAGATGTTCTCTATCCTAAGAGAATTAACCCTGTAGTATTCTCTCCTGGCGCTGGCATCGTACTATTCGGTGACAAGACTGCACAGAAAGAGTCATCTGCATTTGACAGAATCAACGTTCGTCGCTTGTTCTTAACAATCGAAGGAACTATCGAGAGGGCTGCAAGATCACAGTTATTTGAATTCAACGATGATCTTACAAGAACAAACTTCTTGAATATTGTTGAACCATATCTTCGTGATGTTAAGGCTAAGAGAGGTATTTCAGACTTCGTGGTCATTTGTGATGAGACCAATAACACACCTGATGTTATTGATTCAAATACCTTTAAGGCAGACATCTTCGTGAAGCCTGCACGTTCTATTAACTTCATCGGACTAACATTCGTTGCAACTAGAACTGGCATCAGCTTTGATGAAGTTGTAGGTTCCGCCTAACTTTACTAAATACACCGAAGAGGACTTTTAAAAAATGGCAAATAGAAATGCGCCTGGATTAGACACAAGAACCATTGATGACTTTAAATCGAAGCTCGTCGGTGGTGGTGCTCGCCCCAATCTGTTCGAGGTAGAATTAGTCTTCCCCAATGGATTAGCAGAACAAGATGCAGAAGAAAAAGGTAGATTCCTAGTTAAGGCTGCAAATCTCCCTGCATCTAACATCAACGTAATTGATGTTCCTTTCAGAGGAAGGAATCTTAAGATCGCTGGTGATAGAACATTCGATGTCTGGACAATCACAGTTATTAACGACACCGATTTCCTCATCAGAAATGCTTTTGAGAGATGGATGAACGCTATCAACAAACATGATAACGCAACTGGAGAAGTAACACCAGCTGATTATCAGACTGATATGTATGTCAACCAGATCGGTAGAGCTCCTGTATCACAAGGACTTGGTGGTTCTCAGACAAACCAACAGAAACTTCCTATACTTAGAAAGTATAAGTTCCACGGAACATTCCCAACTAATGTAAGTGCAATCGAACTTTCATACGATCAAACAGATTCTATTGAAGAGTTCACAGTGGACCTACAAGTCCAGTGGTGGGATGTTTTTGATGGTGAGGCTAACCCACTATTAACAAATCAGACAGTTGACGGAACTGGAGCTGGTGCAAGCACATCTGCACAGTAAAGACATAATCTAAAACTTGTGTTATAATATAAGATAAATAACTGGGACAGCCCAGTAGTAGTGAGTTAATGGCTAAATTATTTGGTTTTAAAATAGAGAAGGACGACGAGCAGAATAAGGGAGTCGTCTCTCCTGTTCCTCAATCGAATGAGGACTCATCGGACTATTACGTTTCGAGTGGGTTTTACGGTCAATATGTTGACATTGATGGTGTATTCAAGTCAGAATTTGAGTTAATAAAAAGATATAGAGAGATGGCACTGCATCCAGAAGTGGATTCTGCCATTGAAGATATAATAAACGAAGCGATAGTTTCGGATCAGAATGATTCTCCAGTTCAAGTGGACTTGGAGAATCTTCCAGCATCTGCGAAGCTTAAAGAATTAATTAGAGAAGAGTTCAAGAAAGTAAAAGAAGTTCTAAACTTCGATAAAAAGTGCCATGAAATATTAAGGAACTGGTACATTGATGGTAGAATCTACTATCATAAAGTAATTGATATTGAGAAACCAGAAGAAGGACTCAAGGAAGTTAGATATATTGACCCACTTAAAATTAAGTTAGTAAGAAAATTAAAAACTGATCCAACACTAAGAGGTGCGATCAAACAGATCAATGCAAATAATCCAGCTGACGTAGAGACTCCTGATATAGAAGAGTATTACCAGTATGACCCTAGTGCAACACAGAGTAAAAATGCTCTAGGTGCTATTGGTCAAACTCCTTTTGCAACTAAGCAGAGACCAGTAAGAATTGCACCAGATGCCATTACATTCTGTCACTCAGGTTTAGTTGACAGGAATAAACAAACTATTCTTTCTTACTTACATAAGTCAATCAAAGCACTCAATCAACTTAGAATGATTGAAGATAGTCTAGTTATATACAGACTTTCTCGTGCTCCAGAAAGAAGAATATTCTATATTGACGTAGGTAACTTACCTAAGTTAAAAGCGGAACAATACCTCAAAGAGGTGATGAACCGTTATAGAAACAAACTTGTATATGACGCATCCACAGGAGAAATTAGAGATGATAGAAAACACATGTCCATGCTCGAAGACTTCTGGCTACCAAGACGTGAAGGTGGAAGAGGTACTGAGATCACTACGTTGCCAGGTGGACAAAATCTTGGAGAACTTAGCGACATCGAGTACTTCCAAAAGAAACTATACCGCTCACTAGGAGTTCCAGAATCTCGTATTGCTGGATCAGGAGAAGGATTCAACTTAGGTAGATCATCTGAGATACTCAGAGATGAAATCAAGTTCACTAAGTTTGTTGGCAGAATGAGAAAGAGATTTTCTCATCTATTCAATGATCTATTGAAGACTCAGTTGATTCTAAAAAATATTGTTACACCAGAGGATTGGGAAATATTATCAGATCATATACAATATGATTTTGTATACGATAATCATTTCGCAGAACTCAAGGAAACAGAATTACTAAACGAAAGGTTAGGCGTTGTTGCTGCTGTTGATCCTTACGTTGGTAAATATTTCTCACTAGACTATGTTCGCAGACATATTCTCAAACAGAAGGATGAGGAGATCATCGAGATTGATAAACAAATGGCTAAAGAAATCAAAGATGGTAAACTTGCAGATCCTATGGAAGTTCAACAATTAGAAATGGGTGTTCATCCAGAACAAATGCCTGGTGGTAAATTAGATCCAAATATGGGTCAAATGCCACAAGATCCAGAGATGGATGGTGCTGCTACAGAGGCTCCAGAAATGCCAGAAGGTGGAGAAATATAAATAATACTAGTCTAATTCTATATTAACAAATTTATGGATAATGATTTACTTGACATGATCGCTGCTGGCGAAGATGGTTCTGCAACCCAGATACATGATAAGATCAAAGAGATCTTATATAACAAGGCTGCGGAGAATATCGATCTCGTTAAGCCTGCGGTGACTGCCGACATGTTCGGTGGACCTAATCCCTATCTTAATGATGAGGAAGAGGTAGAGACTGAGCCAGCTGATGGCACACCTAGTTCTGTTGAGGATACAGCAGAAGTTGAAGAACCTGTCGCTGAGGCAGAACCAGTTGATGATGAGGTAGAGGAAGAAAAACCTGAGGCTTAACATGAAACTCATTACAGAAGAAATCGAAACCGCCAAGGTTCTTGTCGAAGAAAAAAACGGCAAGAAGAATATGTTTATTGAGGGTATCTTTTTACAAGGAAACCTTAAGAACAGAAATGGTCGTTTTTATCCTGTGGAAACTCTTGAGAAAGAGGTCAACAGATATAACGAAGCATTCGTTGGTAAAGGTCGAGCTCTTGGTGAGTTAGGACACCCAGAAGGTCCTACTGTTAACCTAGACAGAGTTTCACACAAAATTGTAGACCTTCATAAAGAAGGAACAAACTTTGTGGGTAAAGCACAACTCCTCAATACACCTATGGGTACTATTGCACAGTCATTATTAGATGACGGTGTTACCCTTGGAGTATCATCAAGAGGAATGGGAAGTCTTAAAGACACTAGCGAAGGCTATAAAGTTGTCGGTGAGGACTTCATGCTTGCAACTGCAGCTGATATAGTTGCAGATCCTTCTGCGCCAGACGCTTTCGTCAATGGCATTATGGAGGGAGTTGATTGGATCTGGGAAGCTGGAATCCTAAAGGCAAAACAATCTGAGGTACAAGTTGTAGAAGAAAAGACTATGACTCACCCTGCGATTGCTGTTGCTGAGCCTGAAAAGGCAGTGGAGGCAGTTATTGAGAAGACCCAAAAAACTATAAATAAGTTAGTAGATCAGAAACAACTTGACGAGAAGAAACTGGAAATCTTCCAGAACTTCCTATCAAATCTCTGATTTAATAAATAAACATAGATTATACGATATCTAACACGTTTTTAGACGGAGAGTTCAAAATGTCTCGTGGAGATTTACAAGAAATGGAAGTAAAGACACAGCAATCCAAAACGGCTGTAAACAGTGGAGCTGGAAAGGGAGATCCTATGCCAACCACACCAAATTACGTTCCTGATGGTCAAGGTGCTGTTGAAGATCTTGGTGGCCCTACACCTGAGAACTCAAAGCCTGATGACAACAGTAACATGCTTAAGACACCAACTGGTACTATTAAGCAAGTTAAAGATGTGATTACAAAGAACGCTGGAAAAGCTGATCCTATGCCTACTGCACCAAAATATGCCGAAGAGGCAGAAGCTGACGAATCTCAAGAGGTTGTCGCTGAAGAAGAATCAACTGAAACAGAAGAAGCAGTCGATTTAAACGCCGCCATCGAAGAAGATGTTAACGCACTTCTATCTGGTGAGGATTTATCCGAAGAGTTTAAAGAGAAGGCTAAGACAATCTTTGAAGCATCTATCAATGCTAAAATCACTGATATCGAAAATCAATTAAACGAAGAGTATGCTAAGGCACTCAACGAACAGGTTGAGGAAATCAAAGTCGAACTCACTGAGAGAACAGACGCATACCTCGAATATGTCGCCCAAGAATGGATGGAAGAAAATGCTCTCCAAGTCGAGAACGGAATCAAGACTGAGATGACAGAATCATTCATGGAAGGCATGAAAAAGCTTTTTGAAGAACATTATGTAACTTTACCTGAAGACAAATATGATGTCCTAGAAAACATGGTGGACAAACTTGATGAAATGGAGACCAAGCTCAATGAGCAGATAGAGAAGAACGTTACACTTAACCAAAAACTTGGTGAGTCAACCGCTCAGACTATCTTCAATAACGTTGCTGAAGGACTTGCAGTATCTCAGAAAGAGAAGCTCCAAAGTCTTGCAGAGAGTGTTGAGTTTGAAAGTGAAGAATCCTATCGTGGAAAAATCGAAACTCTGAAAGAATCTTATTTCGGACAGAAGAAGACAACTACCACAACGTCCGCTCCTCAAGAACTAAAAGAAGAAGCAGCACACGTTGAGCCAGCTACTGGTGCAATGGCCGCTTATCTTGATGCACTTGGACGTATGAAATAGGAACTCGTTAATTTTTAACTAAACACAACCCAAGACGATGCAACAAAACATCAATTATCAACAACTCACTGAGAAGTGGGCTCCCCTTCTAGATCACGAAGGATCAGACCCAATCAAGGACGCACACAGACGTAATGTTACTGCTGTTCTCCTTGAGAACCAAGAGCAAATGCTCAGAGAAGAGAATGCTTTCCAGTCATTGACAGAAGCATCTCCAACTAACTCCGCTGGAACAGGTGGATTTACTGGTTCAGCAACTCCAGCTGGCCCTGTTGCTGGTTTCGACCCAGTACTAATCTCATTGATTAGACGTGCAATGCCAAACTTGGTCGCATATGACCTTGCTGGTGTACAACCAATGAGTGGTCCTACAGGACTTATCTTCGCAATGAGATCCAGATTCACTAATCAGAGTGGAACTGAGGCTCTATTCGACGAACCAGATACATCATTCTCTGGTCAGAACAGTTCACAGAACTTAACTGGCGGAATGACAGACGTTGCTGCTGGTTTCGGTACAACTTCATCTCCAAACGGAACTAACCCAGGCGTTCTTAACCCTGTTGGTTCTGCAACTACAACAGATTACTCTGTTGGACAAGGTATGGTCACTGGAGAGTCAGAAGCATTAGGTGATGCTGCTGCTAACGCTTTCCAAGAGATGGCATTCAGTATTGAGAAAGTTACTGTGACTGCGAAGTCCAGAGCACTCAAAGCTGAGTACAGTTTAGAATTGGCTCAAGACCTTAAGGCAATTCACGGATTAAACGCTGAGTCTGAACTCGCAAACATTCTCTCAACAGAGATTCTTGCAGAGATCAACCGCGAAGTTATCCGTACCATCTACAAGGTCGCAGAACAAGGTGCAACAATCAACACTGCAACCGCTGGAACATTCGACTTAGACACCGACAGTAATGGTCGTTGGTCAGTTGAGAAGTTCAAAGGACTTCTATTCCAGATCGAAAGAGATGCGAACCAAATCGCACAAAGAACTCGTCGCGGAAAGGGCAACGTAGTTCTATGCTCTGCTGACGTTGCTTCCGCCCTTACAATGGCTGGAATCCTAGATTACACCCCTGCACTTAACGCTAACTTAAACGTTGATGACACTGGTAATACATTTGCTGGTACATTGGCTGGTAAGTACAAAGTTTACATCGACCCATTCGCTGCAAACAACAGTGCTGATCAGTACTACGTTGTAGGTTACAAAGGTACTAACCCTTACGACGCTGGATTATTCTACTGCCCTTACGTTCCATTACAGATGGTAAGAGCTGTGGGACAAGACACCTTCCAACCAAAAATTGGCTTTAAGACTCGTTACGGAATCGTTGCAAACCCATTTGCAGAAGGTAACGTAACTAACCAAGGTCTTGGAAGACTTCTATCCAACGCTAACCGTTACTACAGGAGAGTTAAGGTTTCTAACCTTATGTAATTCAAGTATTACAATCCTTACAAAGAGACCCATTTGGGTCTCTTTTTTTATGCCTATATAATAGACAGTACAGTATGAGAATTATGAATAAGTTAAAATGGATTTCTGTTGGTATTGTTGGCAGTCTCTTTGCTGTGTCACATATCGGAATGATTGGATATATTGCTACAAGAGAAAAAGAAGCACCACTACCATCAGTAGATTTACCTGTAGGACCTTATACATCATATAAAGTCAGTGTATCAGACGAGGGGTATGCTATTTCGTATAAAGCAAACGATCCTAAGACTGCATACATTACTAAGGACATCAAAGAAAAAGGTGGTTTCTTAGGACTGGCAAACAATACTACTAAGATTGCAGAAGAATACTTCATGGATGGTCAGACCAACCAAGGTGGTGCAGTATCCAACACTCGTTCATGGTTAGACGGAAAGCCTGGATTGACACAACAACAATCAGATGAGATAACTGCCGCACGAAAAAGTGAGGCCTGTATCGAAGCAGTCGGAGCGGCCAAAGGTACAGGAAGACTTGTGGGTACTTCAGTTGGTGCAGCTGCTGCTCCTACTCTTAGTACTATTCCCTTTGTTGGTTGGGTCGCTGCTGGCTGGGTGGCTATGTTTGGTGGTGATCAAGGCGCTACTATAGGTGGCAACATGGCAGAAGACCTTAACAAAAATTGCTAAATAAAAGTAAAAACTCATGGCAGATTATACCTCAGTTAAAGGACCTGATCTATTTTCTAGACAACTTAATAACAGGAATTTTCTGTCTCCAGCTGGATTCAAGTTTACCTTGACCAAAGCTCCAAAGGTTGATTTCTTTTCTAAGTCTGTTTCTATACCTAACCTAACTCTAGGTGCAGCAATACAAACCAACTATCTCAGAGACATCCCTGTTCCTGGCGATAAGTTGCAGTATGGTGATTTGGATATAGATTTCTTCATTGATGAGAACCTAGAGAACTACTTAGAGATTGAAAGATGGATGAGAGCATTGGGATATCCAGAGTCTCTAGAAGAAGCTGTTGACTTAAATCCAGAAAACACAACACTTCTAGGTGCTGCACGGTCAGATGGATCAATTTTGGTGTATAATAGTAGCTTCAACGCTATTGCAAGAATTACATTCAAGGATCTATTTCCAGTATCCTTAACACCAGTTCCATTTAGCGCTGACGTAACTGATATAAATTATATTGTAGCGACTGCTACTTTTAAATATACTATTTTTAATGTGGAGAGTCTACTAAAGAATGAATCTTGAATTTATACAAGACTTATGGGACAAAGATTCCATAATTGATAATGAATTATTACACAACGAATCAACAAAAATACCCGCCTTACACGCCAAATACTACAAAATTTATAATAACATCCTGACTCTAAAGAAAGCTCAGGAAACACAATATAAAATATTAAAGAAAGAAAAGTGGCAATATTATACAGGTAAGGCATCACCAGAGGTATATGTTGATAAACCGTTTGACTTCAAAGTCTTGAAGGCAGACTTAGACAAATACTTTGATGCAGACGCAGACCTTATAAAGTGTACTGCAAAGATTGAATACCAACAGATCATGCTTGAGTATCTGGAAAGTATTCTAAAAATCATATCGAATCGAACGTATCAAATCAAAAATGCCATTGAATGGCAAAGATTTACGAATGGGTTATGAGTGATCTTATCATTGCCAAAAAAAATGAAGTACATCTGACTGTAGATGCACAACCTCATGTGCAACAAGAACTGTCAGACTATTTTACTTTCGATGTTCCAGGCGCAAAGTATATGCCTCAGTATAGGAGCAGACATTGGGATGGCAAGATAAGATTATTTTCAACTGCAACAGGTGAAGTATATGTAGGATTGTTAGATAAGATTGTTGCGTGGGCAAGGAAGTCAGACTATAGTGTAAAGTTTGTAGATAATGAAACATACGGAACTCCATTTGAAGAGAATGATGAGATATCACTAGAAGGTGTAAAAGATTATATGGCTGCGATCTCTAGTTTCAAACCAAGAGATTATCAGATACAAGGTGTATATGATGCACTAAAATTCAACAGAAGATTAATTATATCTCCCACTGGATCAGGCAAGTCATTGATGATCTATGCTGTCACGAGATATCATGTAGGTAGAAAGAGAAGAATATTACTTGTAGTTCCAACTACATCTCTTGTAGAACAGATGTACAAAGACTTTACTGATTATGGTTGGAATGTCGAAAAGTATTGTCATAAAGTATATGCTGGTAGAGACAAGACTGCACAACAACGTGTAACTATATCAACTTGGCAATCTATCTACAATATGGATAGACAGTGGTTCTCTCAGTTTGATGTCATTATAGGTGATGAGGCACATCAATTCAAATCAAAATCTCTCATTGGTATCATGTCAAAACTAAAAGATACCAAATATAGATATGGATTTACAGGAACTCTGAGTGGATCACAGACTCACAAATGGGTATTGGAAGGACTCTTTGGGCCTTCTTACAAGGTGACACAGACATCAGATCTACAGAGTAAAGGACAGTTAGCTAAGTTAGATATCAGAATTATTCTCATCAAACACCCTGCAATACCTTTTGATGATTACAGAGAAGAGATGAACTATATCATAGAACATGATAAAAGAAATGAGTTCATAAAAAATCTTTCTTTGAGTCTTGATGGTAATACTCTAGTCTTATACAGTAGAGTGGAGGCTCATGGTGAACCTCTATATAATTTAATTAACAGTAGTGTTAAGAGTGGGAGAAAAGTTTTTTATGTACACGGAGGAGTAGATGGTGAAGAGCGTGAAGAAGTTAGATCTATCGTTGATAGAGAAAAAAATGCAATCATTGTGGCCTCTTATGGAACATTCTCTACAGGAATTAACATTAAGAACTTACATAACGTCATCTTTGCATCTCCTAGCAAGAGTAGAATACGCAATTTACAGAGTATTGGTAGGGTCTTGCGTAAGGGTAAGAATAAAACTAAGGCCGTCTTATATGATATCGCAGATGACATTTCTGTCAAAAGTAAAAAGAATTATACATTGAATCACCTCTTTGAACGTGTTAAAATATACAATGAGGAGAAGTTTAATTATCAAATTGAGAAAGTTTATTTGAAATGAAAGTACTAGGAATATATGGCTCCATAGGTTTCGATGGATCTTCAAGAGAATCTTACATACATGACGCTGGTGCTACCCTGTTCATAAATGGTGAACACCTATGTAGCATACAAGAAGAGAGACTTAGTGGTTTAAAATATGATGGCAGATATCCAGAGAAATCTATAGACTATGTTTTAGATGAGATACCAAAAGAAGAGATTGATTTAGTTATATTTGTAGATATTGGATTGCAAGAGTGGTGTAAGGAACATATGTTCAAAGGTAAACCTCATAAATTTTTACAAGAAGTCTTTCCAAATGCAGATATAGGATATATTTCTCACCATCAAGCACATGCTTATTCATCTATATTCAGTCAAGAAGCAAATGAAGGCGTTTGTATTGTAATTGATGGAGGAGGATCTCACAACTGGACAAGTGATTGTTCTCTTGGATTGGAAAAGTGTTCTCTAGTATATTTTAATAAAAGAAAAAACCAATATAGATATCTACCTTTCAATGGTGAGTGGGGATTATTATATCAAACATGGGCACATTACATCTATTGTAAAAAGACTAAGAAGAAAATAGAATACAATGATCCATTATATCACTGCTCTATGAGTGGTAAGATTATGGGTCTTGCAGCTTATGGATCTACTAAACACAATACAAAACTATATCAATTTGGACAATACTTTCCACAAGTACAGTTTGATATGAAAGATCCAGAACCATATCCACTGACTCCAGAAGAAAAAGCTCAGTTATTACAATACAATTTTGAGGAATCCCTGATAGAACTAATCTTAAGACTTGATGAAGATTACCTAGAACCTGTTGTTTGTTTAACTGGCGGTACTTTTCTTAACATCAATGCTAACACAAAGATAGTACAGAAGTTTAAGAATAGAAAGTTTCACATCACACCCTTTGTAAGTGATTGTGGTTTGTCATATGGAGCTGCTGCCTTTGGTGCATCATTATGGCATGATGTTAAAGTTCCCTCTGACTTAGCATTTTTAGGTAGAAGATATCATACTCCAAGAGAACTACCAACCAGTGAAGTATTTGCAAACATGGATGGTGGTGTGGGTGGATCATGGTCACAAGTTAAAGAAGAAGAGTTTGATTTAAAGAAGGTTGCACAATACCTAGAAGATGGAAAGATAGTTGCTTGGTATCAAGGTCGATCAGAATTTGGGCCTCGTGCTTTAGGTAATAGATCTATTTTGATGTCCCCTAAATATAAAGAGAATAAGGATATTTTAAACGAGAAGGTAAAGCATAGAGAAGAGTGGAGACCCTTTGCTGGGGTCATACTTAAGGACCATCTACAAGACTACTTTGAAGAAGGTATTGAGAGTCCATACATGTTATATTCTCAGACGGTAAAAGAAGACAAGAGAGATAAGATACCAGCCATTACGCATGTAGACAATACATGTAGAATACAAACAGTTGAGAGTGGTTTCTTATCATTACTACTTGAAGAGTATTATAAGATCAGTGGAGTTCCTGTATTATTAAATACCTCTTTCAATGACAATGGCAAACCAATAGTGGAAACCCCACAAGATGCTATTGATTCTTTTCTAAATATGAATATAGACTACTTAGTTATGAATAACACAATCATAGGTAAAAATTAATGGAAGAAGATTTCTACGCTTCAGTTAAATTAGTATCAGGAGAAGAGATCTTCGGTGAGGTTATGCCTTCTGAGGAAAATGGTCGCACGGTTTTAATCATTAGTGATCCTGTAGAAATCGAAACAGTAAATATGGACGGAAGACATGAAGGTCTCCGCATGATGCCATGGTTAAGAAGTATGCCGAATGAAAATATTGTAATTATACCTATGGATAGAGTTATAACTGTTGTTGAAGCTCAACCAGATTCTGAAGTAGTCAGGTATTATGAAAAATTTATCTTCACCAATCTACAACAAGGCTCAGCAGAGAAGATAAAAGTCACAAAGAAGATGGGATATGTAATTTCAGTCGAGAAGGCCAGAGAGCATCTAGAGAATATCTTTAATAAAGGCGAAGCTACATAGCATTCCCTTGAACTCTGACAGAGTTATTGTACATCCATTTACATGACTTGTCAAGTGTTTGGTTTTATGTTACACTATAATCATATTGGGGGATAGAATATGCCTGCAAAAGGTACGAGAAAAAGATCCGAACATTACGTTAATAATAAAGAATTTTTATACGCAATAGTTCAATACAAAGCTGACGTAAAGGAGGCAGAGGAGAAAGGTGATCCGAAACCACGCATCACTAATTACCTTGGAGAGTGCTTCGTAAAAATCGCGACTCATTTATCATACAAACCAAACTTTGTAAACTATATGTTTAGGGAGGACATGATATCCGATGGCATCGAGAACTGCGTTCAGTATATACATAACTTCAATCCAGAGAAATCTACGAATCCTTTTGCTTACTTCACTCAAATCATACACTATGCTTTCCTCAGACGTATACAGAAAGAGAAAAAACAAATGGAGATCCGTGAAAAGATCATTGAGAAGTCGGGGTATGATGAGGTTATGCACGTTGATGATGATGGCGGCTATTCTAGCGATTACAATTCAATAAAAGAGGCAGTACAAACAAAAATGAATCAATGAAGCTAACTCAAGAACTAATTGACCAGATACAAGAAGCAATGCTACACACTAAGAAAGATGGTAGTATTAACTGGAAGGATGATGATGAAGTTGTAGTTCAGTTGGCAGGAACATTTGCTGCTGACAGGTTCATTGTTATTAAGAATAAAACAAAAGACCCAGTAGTATCTGCTGCACCACACCCATACTTTGATTATGAGAAGGGTGTCTTTACTAAAGATGGTAGAGAAGAATATATGAAAGAACAACAGGAGCAACAACAACAATGAAGATAGCGATAATAACTGATACTCACTTCGGAGGTAGAAGGGGTAGTAAGGTATTTCATGACTTCTTTCAAAAATTTTACGACAACATATTCTTCCCAGAACTAGAAAAGAGAGGTATCAAAGAGTGTATCCATATGGGAGATGCTTTTGATAACCGAAAGAATATCGATTACTGGTCACTCGATTGGGCAAAAGAAAATGTATATGATAAGTTTGAGAAACTAGGTGTCAAAGTTTGGCAACTTGTAGGTAATCATGATGTCTATTATAAGAATACAAACAAGATCAATTCTATTGATTCACTCCTAGAACATTATGATAATATAGTTCCCATATCTTCTCCAGGCCAGTATGAGGTAGGTGACTTCAAGTGCTTTATGTTACCTTGGATATGTGATGACAACTATCAAGAAACATGTGATGCTATAGAAAAATCAGACGCAAAGATTGCCTTTGGTCATCTTGAACTACATGGATTTGAATTATATCCAGGCATGGTTCAACAAGGCGGTATTGATAAAGGTATCATAGAAAAGTTTGATACAGTATTCTCAGGACACTATCATACTAGAAGTAACGATGGTCAAACATTTTACTTAGGTAATCCCTATGAGATGTATTGGAATGATTGTGGAGACAAAAGAGGATTCAATATCTTAGATACTGAGACAGGTGAGATTGAGTTTATAGAGAATACATATCATATCTTTGAGAAGATATACTATAACGATACACCTTCTGCTACATTCAAAGCTCATCTATACAAAGACAAGATCATAAAGTTATTTGTCAGGTCTCGTAAGTCTCAGTTAGAATATGATAAGTTTCTGGACAAACTTCTAAAAGCTGGTATAATAGATTTAAAGGTAGTTGAAAATACAGAAATCAATGATCGAGAAGTTGATCTTGATGGGGAAAAAGTTGAAGACACACTGACACTTCTAAATAAGTACATCGAAGACTCTGATTTTGACTTAGAGAAAGAAAGAGTCAAGACACTTCTTAAAGAAGTTTACCTAGAAGCTTGCGAAACTGAGTAATGTACATTTTATCACTTGCTGGTCACGAAGGGGAAGGAGCGTATGCCGTCACTAATGATGACGGACAGAAGGCTCTTTATCTCTTTCAGCAAGAAGATGACGCTACAAGATATGCAGGCCTCTTAGAAGCGGAAGAATCTACGGTATTGACAGTTGTGGAAATAGATGATAACCTAGCTGTTGAGACCTGTAAAAAACACAAATACAAATATGTTATTATCTCATCAGATGATATAGTGATCCCGCCAAAAAATTATGATAGTATTCAAGACGATACGGTGGCGTAACTTTTTATCTACTGGTAATCAGTTTATAATTGTTAGTTTCCAAAAGTCTCCTACAAATTTGATAGTTGGTTCTAATGGTGCAGGGAAATCCACGATATTGGATGCTCTGACCTTTGTTCTATACAACAAACCATTCAGAAAAATTAAAAAGGCACAGTTAATCAATACTGTAAATGAAAAAGAGTGTGAAGTTCAGATAGAATTTGAGATACAAGGCAGAATTTATACCATAGTTAGAGGTATGAAGCCGACTTTATTTGAAATTTACATTGATGGTAAGAAACAAGATCAATTTGCGAACCAGAATGATCAACAGGCACACTTAGAAGACAATATTTTACGACTAAATTATAAATCTTTCACTCAAACTACAATTTTAGGGTCTGCAACCTTCGTTCCTTTCATGCAACTAGGTAATTCTGACCGTAAAGCCATAGTTGAGGATGTATTGGACATCAAAATTTTCTCTGGAATGGCAAAAATTCTAAGAGAAAAGATTAGTAAGGCCAATACAGAGATCAGAGAACTCACTATCAAGAAAGAAATGATAGAAGAGAAGATCGAAATGCAAAAAAACTTTATTGCTGACCTTGATAGTAGTGGAAAGAAGAGAATTAAGGATACAAGAAAGAAAATTGATGGGTTATTTTTAGATTCTAACTCTTTGATGGAAACTAATGATAACTTGTCGAGTGAAATAGAAGAAAAATACAAACCAAAGTTGCAAAACTTATCATCAGCCAAGACTACGCTTCAGAAAAAGAACACAATCAAAGCAAAACTGGAACAAAAGATACAGAATATAACATCCGATCATAAATTTTTTGTTGATAACGTATCATGCCCTACATGTGGACAAGATATAGAGGAAGAGTTTCGCTTAAATAAAATTGAAGACATCGAAGGTAAGGTCAAGGAGATTAATTCCGCCTACACAGACCTTACCAAGTCTATAGACGAGGAAAAAAAGAAAGAACAAAAGTTCCTAGATGTTTCTCATCAGATCACACAACTAACGAATGACATTTCCACTAACAATTTTAAAATTTCTCAGTACCAACGACAAATACGAGAATATGAACAGGAAGTTCAAGACATTACCTTACAAATTGAGAACAGAAATACTGAAAGAGCAACACTTAAGGGTCTGAAAACAGATTTAAAGACAGTAGAAACTGATAAAGCAAACCATACAGAAAATATAGAGTACCTAGACTTTGCAAACTCCATGATGAAAGATTCTGGAGTTAAGGCTAAGATAGTAAAAAGGTATTTGCCCGTCATGAATCAGAAGATCAATAAGTATCTTCAAATGATGGACTTCTATATCAACTTTACTTTGGATGAGCAGTTCAATGAGTGCATAAAGTCTCCAATACACGAGAAGTTCAGCTATGAATCATTCTCTGAGGGAGAAAAAATGCGAATTGATCTGGCCATCCTTTTTACTTGGCGAGATATTGCTAAGATGAAGAACTCATCCTCTACAAATATACTAATTCTTGACGAAATATTTGATAGTTCACTTGACAGTAATGGCACTGACGAGTTTACTAAGATCATCAAGTATGTTATTAAGGATGCTTATGTGTTTATGATATCACATAAGGTTGACGAACTCACTGATAGGTTAGATAATTTAATTACCTTTGAAAAAATGAACGGATTCTCAAAAGTTAGATATTCTACATAATAGTATACTACGGATACCGTGTATGTTATTACTAGAAGGATGCCATTCCTTAAAACTTGAGTGTGCTTTGAGAGAACTCGGTTTCATTGATATGGAATGGAGAACCATTGCTCACGCAGGGATATTTTTAGTGCAACCTGTAGGTATGCCAAATGATCCCGAAGGAGATTTATTGGGATTCACAATAACATATGAGAGTAAAGTCATAAAATTACAGAACACAGCAAAGAAAGCATTAGATACAGCTATAAGATGGTCAGGGGACAGTTGACAAAGTGGCACACTACTGGTTGAAATTGGCACAAGGGGGATTATAATATAAACATAGACAAGAAAACAAATGCTCACAAAGATTAATTACGAAGTCAAAGGTCAACTCGCAAAACTACTTGCAACTGAAGATCTCATCATAGAGAACCGTAAGGTCGAGACAGCGATGTTTGACGTAGAACGTAGAGTATTGACACTTCCAATGTGGGAGAAGGCCTCTGCGTCCGTATACGACCTTCTCGTGGGACATGAGGTTGGACACGCA
>Ga0209348_1000468_pt1 | contig 21230 bp, 21 predicted proteins | sample ETNvirenome_2_30_FD_184065 | JGI IMG/M metagenome (GOLD analysis project Ga0209348, IMG submission 184065) | Marine viral communities from the Pacific Ocean - ETNP_2_30 (SPAdes) (version 2) | ecosystem: Environmental > Aquatic > Marine > Oceanic | place: Pacific Ocean | collected 2013-06-22
TGCTAATATTAATATCCAGTATAGTAGTATTCCACCTATTAAAGCAACTTATGATTATGCTAAAAATAATCCCGATGAGGAAGTATTATTTATTTTAGGTGCTAGAGAGGGTAATGAAGATGATTTTAAAGATATATCTGATAGAACTAAATCTCTTGATAATTACCCTAATTTAAATTTACGTACTATAGTTACCCAAGGTGGTGTATCTGGTACAGCTGCTAGAGAGGCAGGTAAAATTAGTTCGGAAAAATTAAAACGTTTTCTACCAGATGAGTTAAGCAATAAAGAAGTAGAACAAGTTTATCAAATGATTTCTGATAAATTAGATGAAGGTAGAAAAAAGAAAAAAGATCCTAAAAAAGGTACTGGTAAAAAACCTAAGGGTTCGGGTAGAAGATTATACACAGATGAAGATCCTAAAGATACAGTTGGTATTAAATTTAGTACTAGACAAGATATTGTAGATACATTAGCTAAAAAATCTTTTAAAGCCAAATCACATGCTAGGCAATCTCAAATCATTAATTTGATCCACCAAAGGGTAAGAGCGGCATTAGGTAGAACTAAGGATCCCAAGAAAAAAGCTAAATTAAAATCTGGGTTTGAGTATATTAAAAAACGTAAAGAAGCATCGAAAGCTAAAACACAACGTTTAAAAAAACAAAAACTTAAAGAAAAAAAAGGATATGGTAAATCTTCAGGTTATAGATATAGATCTATTTATAAAAAAGGAGGTAAGTTTTACTTTATGCAAGATAATCCATTTTCACCAGGGATAAGACAAGAATTTGGTCCTTACAAAACTAAAGAGGCGGCTAAAAGAAAAATGCAATCATTCCCTCCGGGTACTAGTTATAGAGATTTAACCGAAATTGGTATAGACTTATCTAACTACTCAGGACAAGTATTACCTGGAGATGTTCTAAGAGCACCTAAGGGTTTTCCATTAGGGGGTAAAAAATTAGAAAAATCTAAACAACTAAAAGTTATAAAAAACAGTAGAGAGGGAGTTAATAGATATAAACTTTCATTAGAGGATTCAGAGGGTAAAAGGTATACTGTTAGAAATTTTCAAATGGATGGTGAGTATAAGGGTAAAAAATTACCTAAATGGGGTATGGTTAGAAAATCTAAAAAAAATCTAAATGAGGAAATAGACTCCAGTAGGTTTGATTTTAAACCCTATATTGCTTCACTTAATCAATATTTTATAGATAATGAAATGGCTATAGAACCTATACCTAATGTAAAAATGGTTCATAATGATATAGAAAATGGGGAAGATATATTTGGTAATACTGCTTATTATGCCCCTTCTACTAATTTAATAGTTCTTTTTACTTATGGTAGGCACCCCAAAGATATTTTACGATCTTATGCTCATGAATTAGTTCATGTACATCAAAATATGGAAGATAGATTACAAAACATAAATACTACTGATGTTAATGAGGATGATTATTTAGAACAACTAGAAAGAGAAGCATATGAAACTGGAAATATTATGTTTAGAAGTTGGACGGATTCACTTACTGGTAATAAATTGCAAGAAAATATTCAAATGATAATTACTGAAAAAAAGAAAAAGGATCCATTTGGTCTTAAGGCATATGCCTTACAATTAGCTAAAGGTTTAGAGGAACAAGAAAGTGAATATAAAGTTTATCTTGATATGGATGGTGTTGTGGCTAATTTTGATAAACGATTTGAAGATCTATCAGGTATGGCTCCAAGAGAATTTGAATCTAAATATGGTAAAAATAAATTTTGGGATTTTATAGATGAAGAACATAAAGTAAGTTTTTGGGTGGGAATACCAGTTATGCCTGGGGCTTCAGCTTTAATTGATAGGGTAAAAAAATATAATTATGAATTACTTACTGCCCCTTCAGTTAAAAAACAATCATATTTAGGTAAAATTCTTTGGGTAAGAAATCATAATGATTTATTAGGTGGTAAACCACGAATTAATTTTAAAAAGGCTAAAGATAAACATAAAGTTAAATCACAATTAAGTGATAAAGATATTTTAATTGATGATAGAATGGACACAATTGAAAGATGGGAAGCAGCTGGAGGTACAGGTATTCATTATAAATCAGCAAGTCAAGTTTTAAATGATTTAAATAAAATGGGGTTATGAGTAAAGAATCAGTATTAAAAAAAACATTCCAAAAAAAAGATGTTGAGCGTTTAAGAAATTTAATGCAAGGCAAATATGGTAATAAATCGGGCACTAGTGTTGGATTTAAAAAAGCTAAAGATTATTATAATGAAGGTGATATTTGGGAAGCAGATGGTAGGACTTGGACGATAAAAAATGGTATTAAACAAAATGTTACTAAATTAGATAAAGCTAAAAAAGCTCATATAGTACCTCTTTTATGTCCTAAATGTAAAAAAGCTATGAAAAGAGTAGATAAACCCTACTATAATATACATAAATTTTGCCTTAATTGTTTTGCTAAGTTCGAAGATAATTTAAAAAAAGAAGGTAAATATAAATTACATTATGAATCTTTAAATAATAAAATTATTGATAAAAGAATTGATGAATTTAAACAGTATGTAAAAGAAAGACTCCAAGAAAATAATAAATCTTTTGTATCAGAAAATGGCGAAATTGAAAAATGGATTGGTAAATTAGATGAATCTAAAGTGGAAGAATATTTAAATAGTGTTATTAATTATTTAGAAACTTTAAAGGTAAAAAGTACTTAATATTTATAATAAAATATCACTCATGAAAGATAATTTTAACATTTATAATTGGAAACAAAACACCAATAAAAATTCTGAAAATAAAGAAAAATTCGATTTATATGAATGGAATAAAAAAAGATATTTAGGTGAATTAGATATTTCTGATGAAGAAGAAGGACAGAATGTAAGTGCAGCTAATTTATCTGGGGATGTTAATATAACTCGTGGGGGAGATGATCCTAAAACCGGAGCCGAGCAAGAATCAGATGATAACGTAGTGGGAGAAGGTGTTAATGATAGAGAAATAAAAGGTAAACTTTCTGATTTAACTTATGATTTTTTATCTAATTATTTTGAAACAGAAAGATTTAATGCACCTAATCCTGATGATAGTTCTAGAACTATTTATAGTCCTGATCAATGGGAAGATTGGAAACAGGGTATTATGAAAAGGTTTGGGGATGTTGATATTAAACTAGATAACCAGGGTAATTTTGATAGTGATAAATTTCAAATTTTAGATAAACAATTTCAATCTGATAAAAAAGGATTTATTCAGAGTAAAGCAGCTTATTTAGATAAAATTAGACAAAGAACTAATTTTGGTTTAGATGAAGCAATGGATGCATCCAGAGATAAATTAAATCAACTTGCTATGAATATAGGATTTGATAAATTTGCTAAAACTATATTAATGTTAAAAGATGAAAATCTTTTAAATGATATAGTTGATGCTATGAAAATGTATAAAGTTGATAATGTTAGTTATTATAACCCAGACGTATTAAAAGAATCAATTAATTTAAGTGATTATAATGAAGATGTAGAAAAGGCTATAGATGCTGGTATTAGGGTAGGTAGTAACTTTGATGTAGAAGATGTTATGTATTATGTACATAATAATTGGATGGCAGGAAATTTATCAGCAGATGAAGCAATGAAAAAAATAAGTAAATATATTAGTCCTATAAGAGAAAATATTGATTATGATGAAGCTTTAACATTAAGAGGGATGTTAGCTGATCTAAAAAAAGAAAGGGAGCAATTATTTAGAGATATGGAACAGGAAGCTGAACCCGAAGGTGGACCAATTGCTGATAGATATGGTAACGAATTAAATAAAATAGAAGATCGTATGTATAAAATTGCTAAACAACTCCGTGATTATGATATGAATGAAAATGTAGCTCCTAACCATGATGGTAAGGCTGCACCTTATGGTTCTGGTTATAAAGCTGTTAAAGAAACTTTAAGGTTTATTAAAGAAAATAACCCCGAATTCACAAATGAAGAAATTAAAGCTGAATTAAAAAATATTAAGGAATTAGGTTCATTATTAGATGAAAAAGCTAAATCCAAATTATGTAAAAGAGGTAGAGATTATATAGCTGCAAGAAAAAGAGCAGGTGAAAAATCATCTGCTTATTTATCTGGTAGAGCAGTTAAAGTTTGTAAGGGACAAATTAAAGGAGCAGGTGGTAAAAGAAAAAAATCTTATAAAGGAAAAAAATAATGTTACCTAACTACGAAGAAATTTTAAGGGAATCATTACGTGATTGGTTTAAAAAAGAGGACTGGGTAAGAATTAACACCTCAGGTAATATAGCTGGTCCTTGTGGTACAATGAAAAAAGGTAAACCTACCACAAGATGTTTGCCAAGAAAAAAAGCACAATCACTTACTAAAGCTGAGCGTAAAGCTACTGTAGCTAAAAAAGTACGTGGTAGTAAAAAAGGAAAACAGTTTGTAAAAAATACAAAAAAATCCGAATTCAAGAAGAAAAAATAATGGAAGACAAAAAAGGCCCTGAATACTTAGGTAGATTTTTAGGTGCTATTATGGCACTATTAATTTATCTTATGGTTACTGGTTGTAGCTCCTATAGATTAGCTACCATTAGTGATGACATGTACCCAGTGGACTTTACTATCCCTGTATCTAATGAAACTAAAATAGATACAATTGATTCCTTTTTTAAATTAAAATATAAACTTAGAACTGATTTTAGCTTTAGATGGGATTTTGCACAATATGCTATGAACCAACCTTATTCATGGTATTGGAATAATCCAAGATTAGATGGTATTTGGAGACCTTATAATAGATTTGATGTTTATTTTCATAGCCATTGGTTCTGGACTGATTGGGCTTGGAATTATCCTTTTAACTATTATTCATGGGGTTGGTACAATTGGAATAGACCTTATTATTACTATGGTTGGAATCGACCTTATAATCCTTGGAATAGTATAAATTGGAATAATAACTATAATAATAATGTAGTTTATGTTAATGGAAGAAGAGGAAGCAGAAATGTCATTTCAAGTTATAATAATAATATTGAAAATAATATAGTTAGAAGATATAATAATCCTAGAAAAGATGTAAATAATAGTAATCTTAATAACATTGTTAATGAATTAAGAGATAATTATAATATTAAACCTAGAGTTTATAGCAATTCTAATAATGTACCTAATAATAATGTTATTAGAAATAATAATAGAAGACCTGTTATACCTAATTATAATAATAATACTAATTTTAATAATAATATAAATTCTAGATCTTCTTCTCCTGTTAGATCTTATTCTCCTCCACCATCAAGTAACATCTCACGAGGTAGTTCAGTATCAAGTGGAGGTAGTTCCAGAGGAGGCAATTCTAGAGGAATAAACTAATATTTATAAATAAAAATATACTATAATGGACAACTTTAATTATCAAGCTTATATTAAAAGTGGTAGAATCTACGGAAATAAGCAAGAAGTGATTTCAGAATCACAAGAAATTTCTGAAAAGAAATATAAACAAGGGTACGACGATAGAGAAGACGAATCCTTAGGTGCTAGAAGAGGCGCTGAAAAAGGTAAAAAACAATCTTTTAAAGATCGTAGGGATGATTCTTACGGTAAATTCGGAAAACGTGATGCTGAAGCTAAAGGAAAAGATAAAGGACCTGGCAGAAATAAAGTCAATAAAGAAAATGTTGAAGAAGTAGGCAAGGGTTACTTTAAGAAAAAATTTGGTGTTGGTAAAAAAGGATTTTCTATGGATAAAAGAAAAGAATTAAAAGAAACTGTTCAAGAAGCTTACACTAAAATTCAAGAAGGTTCTTATCCTTTTGACCAATGTGTGTCTGACAATGAAGGAAAGTATGGTGAAATGGGAGCTAAAAGAGTATGTGGTGCTATTAGAGCCGCTTACGGTGAAGGTTTAGTTAATGAAATGGATGAAGTTTCTTGGAATGATAAAAATAATCCATCTAGAAATAGGGCAGTTGGAGAAAGAGATCCTAAAAAAGTAGGTAAATCTACTGCTGCTTATTCTATTAACGAAGAAGTTTCTACTATAAAAATGTCCGAATTAAAATCTAAAATAAGAGAAGACATTATTGAAATTCTATCAGAACAAGATGAGGAAGTAGATGTAGATGTTGAAGATGAAGTTAAAGCTGATGTTGATGTTGATGTAGAAGATGATGTAGCTGTAGACGCTCAAGGTGATGATATAAACATTAAGAAAAAATCAGTTAAAGCTGATATTGAAGTTGGTTTATCACCTACAGAAGAATTAGTACAAGATTCACTTGAGGCAGCGATGAAAGCTTCTGAAGCATTAGGTGACGAAGTTTTAACTGATCAGATAGGAAATACTATTACTTATTTTACAAGACAATTTGTAGTAGGTAATAAATCTGACTAGTATGCTTAATGAACGCAAGCTTACCGAAAGAGAACTAGATAAACGCGAAGAAGCTATAAAAGGTTTGTTGTCCAATAAGCGTAAATTAGTTCAAAAATATGGTAAGGATGCGGAAAAGGTTATGTATGGTATTGCAACTAAACAGGCTAAAAAGAAAATTAAAGATATGAATCTTGAAAATTTAAAGGAACTTATAAAACAAACACTCCAAAAAGAACAAGGTCCTGCAACTAATGTAGAACCCTATCATGACCAAACAAAAACAGTAGATACTGGATTTTCTGGTAGAGCCGATTATGGTGAAGAAGATAAAGCATTAGGCAGAGAAGACGAACTCGAAATGAGAGGTTTAGAAGAAGGTCATGGTTTAGGTCAAAAGGATTTAGATACCTTAGAATCACTTAGAAATCAAATAGAACAAGGAACACTAGATAGTAAAAAACAAGATGAATTTGTTAAAGTTCTTGATTTTCTAATTAAATCCAATATATTACAAGATAAAACAAAAGATTTATCTAAAGGTAAAGTTGATGAAAATCTTATTAATGAATTTATAGGGGGCAATACAGAAAAAAGATTATCTATTCTATTTGATAAATTAGTTCCTGGTTCTGGTAATTCCGATTCTGTAGAAGGTGAAATTATTAGGGCTGTTAATAGAATTATTTATAGATGGGGTAATGATGGAGACCATTTTGCAATGGGTTATGGAGCTGAAACAGCAGGACCTGCTATGGAATATTTAACTGATGCATCTGATATTCCCTTAGAAATAAGAACTAAATTTAAGGCTTGGGAAAATGATAACTTTAGTAAAGATTATGATAAGGGAGAATTAATAGATTTAGCCCAAATAGCTTTACAACACGTTGAAATGAAAGTAAAAGAAGATGATCTTACTCCTAATCAAGACGATTTGTTTAATTATGGAGACAAATATATTGATTATGTTAGAGATATGGAAGATGAGGAAGATGAGTATGATGATTACTATGATGATGATGAAGAAGACTATATGCAAGAAGATTTAGATGTAGGTCATGTTGATAATGAACCTCATATGCTTAAAAAAGAATTAGCTAGAGCGGGTCAAATGATTCAAATGCTTTATAGAGCAGTAGACAAATATGATGATCAGGGAGAAGTAGATTTTCCACAATGGTGGCAGAAAAAAATAATTCAAGCTAATGCCATGTTAGATAGTGCTTTTGATTATATTGATGGTGAAGAAATGGTAGCTAAAATAGATGCTGTAATTGGTAGTATGGAACCAGTTGAGGTGGATATAGATGTTGTTAATGAAGAAGAAGATATTCAAAATAGATTAGATGCTGAAAAGGCAATTAGACAAACTTTAAAAGATGAAGGTGGTGCCGCTGGTTTAAAACCATTAGTTAAAGCTGTGAAAAAGTTTGGATTTAATAAAGAAGACTTAATTAAGTTATTAAAAAGAACAGTTAAAGTTGATAAACATAAACATGGTGATTATATATTAACCCCAATAAACGAAAAAGTAACTAAACCAGAAGAAAAAAAACTTAAAAAAATAAAAAAAGAATTAGATAAGGCATCTAAAATGCATAAATCACAAGCTGATAGAATTGCAAAAATTGTTAAAGAAAAATTAACAACAGGTGTTGAAGAAAAAAAATTAACTGCTGCTGAAAAAAGAAAAAAGGAAGATATCATTATGGCTCTTAAAAAACAAAAAGGTGGTAAGAAAAAACTAGAACCAGTTGATTATGCTGTAGCTACAGATAGAGCTAAAAAATTAGCAGAAAAAAATGAAAAATAATGACAGCAGCCGAATTAAGACAAAAAATAAGACTACTTGCTAAACAAGTATATTCTGATGTTGTAAAAACTGACGAAGCAGCTCTTGCCTATCCAGAAATTCAAAAATTTCCTCCTTTAAAAGATATTATTGTAAATTTATTGACTAATGAATTTGATTCATTTATTGAATCAGTTGATTGGGTAGCCCCAAGACCTACAACTTTTAGAATTAATTTATTAAATGGTGAAAGTTTTCTTTTAATGTACACTATTAAAAGTTGGATAGGAACGGTAGAGGGAAAAAAATATTATTTACTTAATCTAGACGAAGAAGAAAGATGTGCTTTAGCGATTAATAGACTACTAAGAGTAGGCCCAGCTAGTGGTGCTGAAGTTGAAGGCGAAGCTGATGCTGGAGCAGATACAGGTGAAACTGAGGTTGAAGATGAAGTGGATGTTAACGTAGACGTAGAAGCATAATGGATGTATTTGATAAATTATTAAAAGAACATAGCTGGAAATTTAAAAAAGGATATCCAGATATTAAGGACATTGAAGATAAAACTCTTTTAGAAAAAATTATTAATGAATATTTAATTGAAGCTGAAGAAGAAATTAATATTGATGTTGAGGATAAGGAATCTTTAAAGGTAAAAAAAGCTTCACCTCCGCAACCAACCAAAGGTTCAAAAGTTTATAATGACACTATAAAAAACGCTTTAGATGTAGAAGTTATTCCTACAACACCTTCTAAATATAAATTTAATGGTTTAGGAGGAGCTACCTTTACTGAAACGGTTAAAGAAGCAGATAAAGCAATTTTTAGTAAATTATATCCTGTTAAACCACCTAAAACAGGTCAAGAAGTAGGTACTGCAGGTTCATTAGGAGTAGGTAATGGAGAGATAGCATTATATTGGTTATATAATTTTTCTAATAGTGATGTAGTGGTAACCGAAGGTAGAGAAGGAGATGACCCCGATCTTAGATTTAATGATGTAGGTGTAGAAGTAAAAGCTTATAAAAACCCTGATGGCACAGTTGGATTAGGTAGATTTGGTGCTGATAAGGAAAATTTAGCACTTTTAAGTATAATCTTTGGATTAAATACTTTAAGTAAGGCATTAGGTGATGAACCACCAGCGAGATCAATTAATCCAACAAATTTTAATGGGCAACAATTGGAAGATGCCATGCAAGTTCTTATTGATTTTGATAGTATTGATGGTTTAAGTAGTTTGGCAGATCAATACCCATTATTTAGATCTATTCAAACTAATATAGATTCTGTTAAATCTAAATTAGGTGACTTTAGTGATGCTAAAACAGGTGCAATACTTATGGCCGATAAATTAGTAAGATCTAAATTAGAAAGAAAACCAGGTAATGGTGGATACTTAGCTAATGTTAAACCAGATGGAGGATTAAAATTTTTCCAAATTGATTTGGATAGGCTAAAAGATGAAGATTTAATTAATTCATTTAAAGTATCTCAAAGTGCTATTTTAGTTAAATTTTCAAAAATTTTTAATTAATTATGTGTAAATGCGGATGTAATACTTGTGAAACAATAAGAGGTCCTTTACTTACAGAAGGTAAAGTTAAGGTAAAACCTTTATTATCTGAAAATCTACAATATCATTTAGATAAGAATATTCCTTTATTTGAATCAGTATTTAGAATTGGTTCTAATGCTCACTTAAACTTAATTAGAGAAGCTAGAAAAATGTATTCTAGAGATATAATAGATTTATGTGAGGAAGATGAGGGCTTAATTAAAACACATTTAGGAGAATTTGGAATATATGAAGGTGAAAGTGTACCTTTAGATTTACCTATGTTAAATGAAAAGAAAAAAGCTAAGAAAAAGAAAAAAGATCCACCAATTGGAAAACCAAAAAGAGGAGGACCTAAAGCATATTATGTATATGTAAGAGACCCTAAAACAAAAAGAATTAAAAAAGTAACATTTGGTTCTGGTGGTTTAAGAGCAAAAATTAGAAATCCTAAAGCAAGAAAAGCATTTGCAGCTCGTCATAGATGTTCCCAAGCAAAAGATAGAACAACAGCTCGTTATTGGTCTTGTAGATTACCTAGGTATGCTAAACAATTAGGATTAGGTGCTAATATGAATACTTTTTGGTAAAATGAATCCCTATAAAGACAGTTCTAATATAAGAAGTTTTTCTAAAAATGTTAAAAAGCTAGAATTAGTTTGGCATAAAGATGATGAAGATAGAAATATAGAAATATTAGAAGGTAAAGGTTGGCAAATGCAATTTGATGATGAATTACCTTTTAAGTTAGTAAAAGGAGATCATATATTTATAAAACGACATCGTATTCATAGAATACATAAAGGTGTAACTGATTTAAAAATTAGAATAAATGGATAATTTCGATTTAAGAAAATATTTGGCGGAAGGTAAATTATACGAAAACGTATTAGCTCAAAAACTTAGGGATGAAGCAAAACACCCGGATTCAAAAGTAGGTGCTGCCATACTTAACAAATATGCTGAAAAAGTAGAAAAAGCTAATAAAGAAGATTATGTAAAACTTCTAAAAGATATGGAAAGTGAATTAATATCTAAACACCCCGATACATTTAGTGGTGAAGATGACATTCCAGGAAGCTTTTTATTTGAAGATAAATTGAACGAACAACTAGATTTAAGTAGCCGTGAATACCCAGCTAAAAAATTATTTGCTTTAATTGCTCGTGATTTAAAATTTTCTTCAAGAGTGCAAGATAATGAAATGTTAAATGCAGACGAAGCACTTGAAATTATGAGAAAAGTAATAGAAATTGAAGGTACAGAATCATCACCAGAAGCAGCATTAGGTGAATATATAGCTAACGGAGAATTATAATTATGGATAACTTTGATTTAAGAAAATATATATCTGAAGGAAGAATATTTAAAGAAGAACTAAGTTATGCTTTTAGTGAGTATGATTTTACTATTGAAGATGATGCCTATCAAGATGAAGTAGAAGTAAAGATTAAAAAGGAATTAAAAAAAGTTCAAAGTGAACCTCTTGAAATTCCCGAAAAAGACCTACAAGCTATAATTAAAAATGCTGAAAACTATTTTTCTAAAGAAGCTAGAAAAGAAGAAAAAGCTAATAGAAATCCTAGAAAAATTAAATCTACTGAATTTGCACAGTTTGCAGCTGATTACTATACTGAAGAATACTATCCAGAAAATTATGGAAAAGATTATCCTGATAAAAGGCCTGTTAGCAAACCAGTTTCTGATGATCAAGAGAGATTGAAGAGCTTTGATGGTATAGATGTTCCTTCAACTCCCGAAGAACGTGAAATAAGAAGAAGAAGCAAGTTGCGTTTAAAGTATGGCCATGCTGCTTATTTTATTCGTAATAAAGATTTACCTAAGGACCTTTTTTATTCAATGCCTAAAGATGAATTTGATAAAACATTTGGAAGAATAGTAGATGAGCCTACACAGGATGAATTAATTGACGGCAATATAGATATATTATTTGATAAACCAGTAAATGAAGTTAGACAATTTTTTGATGACAAACAATTGGCAAATGATATTTTAAGAAATCAAGCTGATGTTGAAAGACAATTGGGTACTAAATTAAAGGATTTTAAATTTAGTGGTGATGACAGAGTGTTTACTGCTGTTGATCCTGAAGAGTTTACTGTTTATGCTTTTAAATATAGAGACGTAAGAGATCCTAAATTTCCTTATAAAGATGAAGAACCATTTTTATCAGATGAAGGATATGAACCTCAAATAATAAAAGTAGATGGTAAAAAAGTTGCAGTAACTGTAGGAAATATATAATTATGAATTGCAATTGTAAAAACTGTAATTGTGAAGTATGTAATTGCACTTGTTGTGATTGCTAAACATATAGACTGATTCATAGCCAGTCGATTTATTAAAAAAATTAGTGGAGCTGTGGCCCAAATATTTGGAGCTACAGCTTTTTTTTTGTATATTAATGTGTAAAACTTGTATTAAATGAATGTAGTAATAATAGGAGCAGGTGTAGCAGGTGTTAATGCTGCTACAAAATTAGTTGATAATAATTTTAAAGGTAAAATCACTATTATAGATATGGGCTTGGATCCATATTTAAGACCATATGAAGAAGTAATGACAGGTTACTTAGGTGCAGGTGGTTGGTCTGATGGTAAATTAACTTATTCTACTCAAATTGGTGGACAATTATCTAAGTACGTAGGTGAAGAAAAAGCTATGGAGCTTATGAAACAAGTAGTAGATAATTTTAGTAGATTCCACCCTTATCCAGAACAAATTATATTATCAAATCCAGATAAAGAACCAGATTTTATTAAACCATATTTTGGTTTAAGATTATTTCCATGCTGGCACATTGGCACTGATTATTTACATGAAATTGGTAAAAGTTGGTATGATTATTTAATATCTAAAGGTGTTGAATTTCACTGGGAAACTAAAGTTAGTGATATTAATTTTAAAACAAATGAAGTTACATTTAAATCTACCAAACCAGAATTTGCTAACATGGATAATGATGGTATTTTTTATGATAAACTTATATTTGGTGTAGGTAAATCAGGTATTGATTTTACTTCTGAAATCATGCAAAAATATGATTTACCAACAGAAGAAAAACCAGCTCAAGTAGGTGTTAGATTTGAAGCACCACAAAAGCACTTTCAAAAATTAATTGATATAGCTTATGATTTTAAGTTATATAGAAAATTAGATAATGTTAGTTTAAGATCGTTTTGTACTAATAATAATGCTGCATATGTAGCGGTAGAAGAAACTTATGGTGATCATAGTTACAATGGTCACGCTAAAAAAGATGAGTCATTTAGAAATGATATGACTAATTTTGGTATATTAATGGAAGTTAGAGGTATTGAAAAACCATTTAAGTGGGCAAGAGAATTAGTGGGTAAAGTACAAGAAAATAGTACAGGTTTATTCTATAGTCCTACTAGAGAACCCTCAATGACATCAGAAGGAGTAGATGTATCAGCTACTAAAATAGATAATTTAGATGTAGTTAAAGATGCATTCCAAGGATATTTTAAGTATATTGATGATTTTATCAATGATATGAAATTAGTATTTCCTACGTTGAAAGACGATTGGGGGATCTATGTACCTGAGGTAAAATACCTAGCTCCTGAACCATTAGTTAACTATTCTGATTTATCATTAACTAAATATCCTGATGTGCATTTTGTAGGTGATGCGTTGTCTGCAAGAGGGATTTCGGTATCAGGGGCTCACGGTACACTTGTTGCTGAAAAAATTTTGGAAGTTTAAAATAAAATACGTATATTAAGGTATGAGTGAAAAATGGGAACAAAGTAAAAGATTAAAAAAGGCAGATGGCACTATAGCAGTTGTTTGGGAAGGTAAATTACATAATTGGGATGGACCAGCTTTAATACCACAGGGTAATCTTAAAAAAGCTGAATATCATATTTATGGAATAAAATATTCTAAATCGGAATGGACTGATAGAAGAAGACAAAGAGAAGGTTTGCCTTACTATAAAAACCAATCTATGAAATCTAAATTAACAGATTATAGAAATTAATGAAAAGGGAAGCAGTTATAGTATCTGGTTATTTTAATCCACTTCATGTTGGGCATTTAGAATTATTTGAAAAGGCATCTAGTGAGGGTAATTTTTTAATTGTTATTGTTAATTCAGATTTACAAAGAGAATTAAAAGGTTCAAAAGAATTTATGTCCGAAGATGAAAGATTAAAAATAATACAATCTATTAAGGGAGTTGGTATGGCTCTAATTTCTGTGGATAAAGATTCAACTCAAAACCAAACATTAAGATTATTACATGATAGATTTGGTGATACTTGGGATCTTAATTTTGCTAATGGGGGAGACCAAAATAATAATACTATCCCAGAAGGCTTGGTTTGTAATGAATTGGGCATTACATTAATAGACGGATTGGGTGATAAAATTCAATCTAGTAGTTGGTTATTAAATAAATAATATGAAAATAGGTTTATGTGGTACAATGAGTGTGGGTAAAACTACATTAGTAAAAGCATTAAAAAATACTTCGGAATTTAACATGTATAATTTTTCTACAGAACGTAGTAAATATTTAAATGATTTAGGTATTCCATTGAATACTGATTCAACATTAAAAGGGCAAACGGTATTTTTAGCCGAGCGTTGTGCAGAATTAATGAATAATAATATAATTACTGATAGAACAGTTATTGATGTAATGGCATTTACATTAAATGCAAAATCTATAGGGCATCAAGATAAAGATATATTTGAAAATTATGCAAAAGAATTTATTAGAGAATATGATTATATTTTTTATATTTCTCCTTATGGCATTCCTATTGAAAATAATGGAGTACGTGAGACAGATGAACATTATAGAGATATAATTGATTTTACTATTACTACACTTATTAAAAGATATAGCCATATGGCTAATAGAATAGAAAAAATTTCCGGTTCAACAGAAGAACGTATAGAACAGATATTAAAGTTTACAAATCTTTAACATATTTATAATAAAACCCTTATTATAATGAAAAAATCTGATTTAAAAAATTATATTAGAGAAAATATCCTCTCTACATTATCTGAAAGTATTGAAGACGAAACAGCGGCTTTAGAAGATTATGAAGCTAAACTAGATGATGTAATTAAGAAAAAACAAGAAGCAGGTATCGAAGAACAAGTAGATAAATTTAATGTGGATGTTTTTGGCTATAAAACTAAATATTATAAGGTATGCCCTGGAGCTAAAGCATTTATGGATAAAGTAATGGATGGTGCTTATGGCGATATGTCTCAAAAACAAAACGAAGTTATAAGAATTGCTAAATTACATGATTTACTTTTTATTAGAGAATTAAGAGCATTAAAAGATCCTAAATACGCAATGTCAGTAATACCTCAAGCAGAATATATAGCTGAAGAAATAAAGGATAATGTTCAATTTTTAGGTATTCCTGTTGCAGATGTGGATTATGTAGATAATCATGTTGAAATAATTAAGGACGCAGCTAAAAAAATAAATGAAGAAGATGAACCATCTGATTCAGATATTAGAAAAAATAAAAGCTTAGCTAAAACAGCCGAGGATTTAGCTTTAATTCAAGCAGATATGAGATCTTTAGCAAGAAAATATTCAAAAGCCAAGGGTGAGGAAAAGGAAGAATTGTTAAATAAATTAAAAGAAAAAACTAAACTTAAAAAAGAGTTAGAGAATATTTTAGATAAAAAATTATAATGGGGTATAAAGAAAGGGTTATTTATATATTAAAAATTATTGTTCTTATTAGTATTATAGTTTGGTTATTATATTCTGATAGGGAAAGATACGTTGAAGAATATAATGCTAAAATAGAAGCATTAGAACAAAAAGTTGATTCTCTTCATAGTATAAATGATGAATTAACTTTTAAAATTGATACCCTAAATGGACAAATACTAAGTTTGGATAAAGAAATTTATTTAAAAAATAATAGAATAAATAATTTAAAATATGAAATTAGTACAAAAGTTGATGCTGTTGATAATTTTAATGATGATGAGCTTGAAAGGTTTTTCACAGAACGATACCGTTCAGTCCTCGATTCAATTAAAAAAGCCAATAGCAAAATTAGTAATTAAGGATTTAATTACGGGTGATGGAGCTAAAGAAGAATTAGTTATAACATCTGATAAAATTAAATTATTAGAACAAAAAATAGTTTTAAAGGATAGTATAATTACTAATTTAAATTCTCAAATAGGGAATTTTAATTCTATTATGAGTACTAAAACAGATCAACTAGCTTTATCTAGGGAGTTATCTGAAAAACTTCAAGCGGATTTAAAAAAGCAAAAGCTAAAAACTAGATTAGTAGGAGGCGTTGGAATAGCAGTAGCAGTTGGTATCTTAGTTATAGCTAAATAATATGGCTGATTTAAAAAAAGTAATAAGACAAGAATACCTTAAATGTGCTAAAGATCCTGTTCATTTTATGCGTAAATATTGTTATATCCAACATCCTCAAAGGGGAAGAATTCAATTTAATCTATATCCATTTCAGGAAAAAGTATTAACTTTATTTAGAGATAATCCATATTCTATAGTACTTAAATCAAGACAATTAGGTTTATCTACTTTATCAGCTGGCTATTCTTTATGGTTAATGATATTTCATAAGGATAAAAATATTCTTTGTATAGCTACAAAGCAAGAGACAGCTAAAAACATGGTTACTAAAGTTAAGTTTATGTTTGAAAATTTGCCCTCTTGGTTAAAAATAGATGCATCCGAAAATAATAAACTTAATTTAAGATTAATTAATGGTTCTCAAATTAAAGCAACATCCGCTAGTAGTGATGCAGGTAGATCAGAAGCAGTATCCCTACTACTAATAGATGAAGCAGCTTTTATTGATAATATTGGTGAAATTTGGGCATCAGCTCAACAAACACTAGCTACTGGAGGTGGTTGTATAGCTTTAAGTACTCCATATGGTACTGGAAATTGGTTTCATCAAACTTGGACTAGAGCAGAATCATCGGAAAATGAATTTTTACCTATAAAGTTACCTTGGTATGTTCATCCTGAAAGAGATGAAGCTTGGAGAAAAAGACAAGATGAATTATTAGGTGATCCTAGAATGGCAGCTCAGGAATGTGATTGTGATTTTGCTACTTCTGGTGATATTGTTTTTTATCCTGAATTTATAGAATATTATGAAAAATCTTATATAAAAGATCCAATGGAACGTAGAGGTATAGATCAAAATTTATGGGTTTGGGAATCTCCTGACTACACTAGAGATTATATGGTGGTTGCAGACGTTTCTAGAGGTGACGGAAAGGATTATTCTGCATGTCATGTAATAGATGTAGCTAATAATGTACAAGTAGCTGAATATAAAGGACAATTAGGAACAAAAGAGTATGGTCATTTATTAGTTGGTTTAGCTTCTGAGTATAATGAAGCTTTATTAGTTATTGAAAATGCTAATATAGGTTGGGCTACTATTCAAGTTGCACTTGATAGAAACTATTTAAATTTATATTATTCTCCAAGAGGTGATTCAAATAATGCTAATACTTATTTTGATAAGTATCAAGATCATTCAAAAATGGTACCTGGCTTTACTATGTCTTCTAGAACTAGACCTATGGTAATAGGTAAATTTCAAGAATATTTAAATGATAAAGGTGTTACTATTCAATCTAAAAGACTAATAGAAGAAATGAAAACCTTTATTTGGAGAAATGGTAGACCTGAGGCACAATCGGGTTATAATGATGATTTAGTTATGTCTTTTGGTATTTCTATGTATATTAGGGATACGGCTCTTAAATTTAGGCAGCAGGGTTTAGATATAACTAAAAATGCTTTAAACAATATTAAAGTTAATAGAACTGCCTATAAAGCTGGTTATTTTTCAAGTGGTGCAGATAACCCTTACCATATAGATACTAAAAATGGTAAAGAAAATATTGATTGGCTTTTTAAATAATATTTATAATTATAAAATAAAACTATATGGCTAATAAAAGTGTATTTAGTAGATTAAGAAGATTATTTTCTACTGATGTTGTTATAAGAAATGTAGGAGGAAACCAACTAAGAGTAATAGATAGTGGTAAAATCCAATCAATGGGTGAAATTGAAACTAATTCACTTATTGATAGATATAATAGAATATATTCTACTAGTCCTTCTTCCCTTTATGGAGCTCAATTTAATTTAAACTACCAATATCTTAGACCAAGACTATATTCAGAATATGATGTCATGGATCAGGATGCTATTATTGCTTCAGCACTTGATGTTCTATCAGATGAATCTACATTAAAAAATGACATGGGAGAAGTTCTTCAAATTAGAAGTGCTAATGAAGATATACAAAAAATTCTATATAATTTATTTTATGATGTACTAAATATAGAATTTAATTTATGGATGTGGATTAGACAAATGTGTAAATACGGTGATTTTTTCCTAAAATTAGAAATAGCAGAAAAATTTGGTGTTTATAATGTTATTCCTTACACTGCGTATCACATAGAAAGACAGGAAGCATTTAATGATGCTAACCCTTCTGAAATAAGATATAAATACGCACCTGATGGTTTAATTAGTTTAAGTTCAGGTTACTACCCAGTACAATCTAATAGAGCGGTAGAAGATGATACAACAGGTATATTTTTTGATAATTATGAAATGGCTCATTTTAGATTAGTATCTGATGTTAATTATCTTCCTTATGGTAGGGCTTATATAGAACCTGCCAGAAAATTATTTAAACAATATACATTAATGGAAGATGCTATGCTAATTCATAGAATAGCTCGCGCACCAGAAAAACGTATATTTTATATGAATGTTGGTTCTATACCACCTAATGAAATAGAAACATTTATGCAAAAAACAATATCTCAATTAAAAAGAACTCCGTTTTTAGATGAAAAAACAGGTGATTATAATTTAAGATATAATATGCAGAATATGCTTGAAGATTTTTATATTCCTATTAGAGGTAATGATACAACAACCAAAATAGAAACAACCCCAGGTTTACAATATGATGGTATTCAGGATGTTGAATATTTAAGAGGTAAGTTATTTGCTGCACTTAAAATACCTAAAGCATTTTTAGGTTATGAAGAGGGTGTAGAGGGTAAGGCTACTCTAGCTGCCCAAGATATTAGATTTGCTAGAACAATTGAAAGAATTCAAAGAATAGTTTTATCTGAATTAAATAAAATTGCATTAGTACACTTGTATACTCAAGGTTATACAGATGAAACTTTAACTAATTTTTCACTTCAGATGACCAGTCCATCGATTGTATTAGAGCAAGAAAAAATTGAATTACTTAAAGGAAAAACTGAATTAGCAGGTCAATTATTAGAACAAGGATTAGTTCCATCTGATTGGATTTATGATAATGTATATCAATTTAGTGAGGATCAATTTGAAGAATATAGAGATTTAAGTAGAGAAGATGCTAAACGTAAGTTTAGAATAGCTCAAATTGAGGCAGAAGGAAATGACCCAGTACAAACAGGTAAATCTTATGGTACACCTCATGATTTGGCCTCATTATATGGTAAAGGAAGAATGTATACAGACCCAGGTAATGTACCAGAAAAAGATAAATATGCTGCTGATGATCCTAAATTAGGAAGACCAGTAGTATCTAACACTAAACGAAATAAACAAGAGGATAATTTTGGTAAAGATAGACTTGGAGTAAAAAGAATGAAAGGAAAGGATAAAAATGATTCCGATGGTATAAAACAAAATTTTAAAGGAAATAGCCCATTAGCTTTAGAGGATGCAAGAACTACATATCTAAAAAATAAGGATATGTTTAAAAAATTAAATGAAAAAAAGTTAATATTTGAAAAAGATGAAAATTCATCTTCGCTTCTTGATGAAAACCAATTAAAGAAGTAAATATTTCCTAATATTTATAAATAAATATATTTTTTGATGAAAATTAAACATTCGAAGTACAAAAATACAGGTATACTTTTTGAATTATTAGTTAGACAGATAACGGCAGATACTTTAAAAGGTGAAAACTCCCCAGCAATTGATATTTTAAAAAAATATTTTGTGAAAACCTCATTAGGGAAAGAATATAAACTGTATGAAACTGTAATAAAATCTAAAACCATTAGCGAATCGAGAGCTAATGTATTTATAAGTTCTATTTTAGATAATTCTAAAAAATTTAGTAGAAGTTCTTTAAAAAAACAAAAATATAGTCTTATTAATGAGATTAGAAAACATTATGATTTAGATGTATTTTTTGGTTCTAAAATAAAAAACTATAAAGAACTAGCTGCTTTGTACACTTTAATTGAAGGAATTAATAGTAAAAATATAGTTGATTCCAATCAATTAGTTGATAATAAAATTAATTTACTAGAGTTTTTAACTAAAAAAGAATTAAATGATTCTAAGGTTAAAAAAGATATACTAAGTGAATTCTCAGAATATAGTAAGGATGTTAGAATTTTAACTTATAGGGTATTGTTAGAAAAATTTAATGAAAAACATAAAGATTTATCTAATGAACAAAAAACAGTTTTAAAAGAATTTATAAACTCAGTTGATTCAACTCCTGGGTTAAGAAACTTTTATAATATTAAGATTAATGAATTAAAAGATTCCTTAGCTATTGAAGTTAAGAATGTTAAAGATAAAGCTACTAAAATAAAAATAAATGAAGTAGTTAAATTATTAGTAGAAATTTCCAAAACAGAAAAGGTTACAAGCGATAATTTAGTTGATTTACTTCAATATTATGAATTAATCCAAGAAATAAAAGTAGCAAATGGCAAAGTTCAAGTATAAAATTTCCGAATTAGCAAAAAAAGCATCGGCAGAAGATGCTGAAAAAGAATTAGGTATCCCAAAATCTAGATTTGAGGTAGGGCAAGTAACTATTAGTGATGATGGTACTTCTAAATCTACTATTACTGATATTGATCCTGAAACTGGAGCAGTAAAATGGACTATTACACAATTACCTGGATTTGATAAACTTTATGATGATTTAACTGATCTAGTCAATACTGCCAAACGAACTTATGTTAAAACTAAAGATGATAAAAAATTTAGGGATTTTTATGATGAGATAAGAGTTATTAGAAACAAAGTAAGAACACACCTTAGAAATGAATATCCGGATCAGTATAAAAGAATAGTTAGAGAAAATGAAGTGGAGGAAATATCCACCTCAGGTGCAGCGGGTGCATATAATACACCTTATGCTTTTGTAAGGAAACCCAAAAGAAAAAAAGGTAAATATAAATATCAAATGAAAATGCCTTCTGGTATGGTAAGTTCTTTAGGTTATACAATAGCTGAAGCAATGGATGGTGGTCAATTATTTGATTACTTTGCTAAAAAAGGCTATAAAGTAACAGAACGTAGCCCAGATGGAAGAGAAGCTGGCTTCGAAGGGTATATGGTAAGTAGAGGAGATGGTCCATATCCTCAATCAGTAATATTTCAATATAATAAAGATA
>Ga0209348_1000469_pt1 | contig 21226 bp, 23 predicted proteins | sample ETNvirenome_2_30_FD_184065 | JGI IMG/M metagenome (GOLD analysis project Ga0209348, IMG submission 184065) | Marine viral communities from the Pacific Ocean - ETNP_2_30 (SPAdes) (version 2) | ecosystem: Environmental > Aquatic > Marine > Oceanic | place: Pacific Ocean | collected 2013-06-22
TTGCTCTCCGAGCAGGTTTTCAGTCATGCTCCGTATACCCTGTCGAAAGCCGTGGCACCCCCTTGGTGGAGGTGAGGGGAATCGAACCCCTGTCCAGAATGTCGATCACACCACCTACATGTCTTTTAAAGAGTCATACATCAGGACTCGGAGTTAGAAATACATTACCAGCAATGGTAGTTCCTACACCACCACTGAGGACATAATGTTCTACAAATGATGGAAATATTATTATATCACCATTATGCAGTTCTGGTCTATAATCCATGTTGAAATACGCATCATACATGGCCATCTGTGATTCTACTCTAAACCTATATGGATTTAAGAATACAGTTCGGGATACATCAACGTCCTCATATATTATGAAACTCCACTGTGAGTAGCAATGAATATGTGGATCTTGAAAATCTTGTGGTGTTTCGTACTTGTTTCTCCATATTTCTTCTATCTTTGCCTCACCATACTTAACACCAAGAGTGTCTATGTTTCTCCTTACAATATCAGATAAGTGAGAAATAGTTTCATGACTTACCTGTTTATTTGTTCTCAAACTGGTTTTGAGTCTTGACCTAAATGTTGGTTCAAGACTCTCATCTATCACTTTTATCTTATCAAGTTCTACCTTATCAATAAAGAATGGAACTGAGAAGAAATCATGCTTCATTCTTTTTAGGTTTATCTTTTAAAACTTCCTTTCCTGTTTGTTTAGCAATGTATGCTGCAAGTTCTGGAGTCTCTTCCCATTCCCATATCTGATTATGTTGGGGATTTTTTTTCTCAATCGTGTGTGTGCGTTTTGCCATCTTCAACCTCCTCTGATAATAGTGCGATTTCATGTTCAAGTCCAATGATCCTGAGTTCTGCATCACTGGCGGCTCTTTCAAGAGCCCTAACCTTGGTTACTAAGTTTGCGATCTCAGTACCAAAAGCATCAATGTTTTGGAGTAGTAATTGATTTCCAAATGTTTGTGGGTCTCCCTCTTTTGCATAGGCAGTATCTTCTACTTCCTCGCATTTCTTAAGGTATTCCTCTCGACTCATTCTGTTTTCTTTTGCCATCACTGATACTCCATGTAAATGTTCCCTGATATTGTAGTTCCCTCATTGCCTGAGTTTACCATGTGCATGAGGAATGATGGGAATATAATTATATGCCCTGGCCCCAAGTCTGGTTTGTAATCTAATGGGAAATCTGTAACACACTGTCCTATCTGATTCTGAATGTCCCTTATAGAGGGATTCAAAAAAGATGTTTTAGCCTGTATGTCCACATAGATTATGAAACTCCACTGGCATCGTGGGTGGATATGTGCATCTTGATAATGATGCTTATCATATCTATTATACCATATATGCCCGAATTTGGGATTAGCTCCCAACAAATTTCCTTCATATAAATTCTTATTTACAACATCTGATAAATGTTCATACGTCTCTGTGGGAACATCTAGTTTTTGACTGAAACTTGTAGGCACACCAGAATCCCATGTAGGTTCTGTTTCCACTTCTGGTAGATTAATTTTGTCAAGATCAACCTTATCTTCAAAGATAGGTATAGCAAAAATGTCTTTTCTCATTAAAAAGTTCCTTCTGTAATTATGACCTCCATATTTTTACTCTCTTTCAAATTCTTCCTTATGTCATCATGTAGTCTCTCTTGTGCTTTTTTGTGATCCAATTTGTTAGCACTTGGTAATCCTTGTTGACCAGGCAATTCGCCCTCTGTCTCAGCAGTGACATCAATAATATGCGGCGGTAATGGTTTGGGAGCATCTATTCTTCTGTAAGTAAACCCCTCTCCCTCATGTAATTCTAAAGTTCTGATTGCATACTTTTCGTGACTACAATCACAATACTTTTGTCCTAAACCATCATAACAAGACCAGTATGGATAATGTATCATAAACCTCCCCAATTAAAATCTTCCAATTGTTCAGCCTGTCTTAGTGATGCTCTTCCTTTTGCATTAGCATAACCTATTGCTTGTAAGTATCCCCAAGCCTGGCCTTCGTCAGTGTCTCTCAATTCTCTCAATGTAACTGCTCCACTTATATAGTAGTTGATTAGAGGTGTGTTTTTTGCAATTATATCATTCATTTCTGATTCGGCAGTAGTGATGGCAGTGTCATAAGTTCCACAATCGCCTGGAATAGTTCCAGAGGGAGGAGTTCCTGTATATCCTATAGCAGCACCTGTAGTAGAACCTACACTCACTATCACTCTTTGTCCTACAGTTGCCGATACTGTGGTGACATCTCCATCACCACCTCTAACTGATATGGTAGGCCACTGGAAATCACCAATATAATATTCCACTCTACCAGCACCGACAGCTGGTTCTGGTTCGGATGTTATCTCACTCCACTGAGGATTAATTTTTGGATCACCATTATTAATCAGTTCTAATCTATGTCCTTTACCAACATTAGCACCCTCTGCTATACCTATTTCTACTGGGTCTATTGGATTCTTAGATGTTTCAAATTCTATGTCATCTATATCGCCAGGCCTAATGACTAAGAATGAACTACTCAATCCTGTCGTAACTGGCGTATCACTCAATGCTACAAAATTGTATGCAGATACAACTCCAACGTGAAAGTTTCTACCGACAGTTGAGGCAACACTTGCAGAGACTGGATTACTCAAGGTGGCAAAATCAAAGACAACCTCTATTGCAGTTGTAATACCATTTGCCTGAACATAACTGGTAATACCTACAGCAGTTCCAAACCCTGTAATAGTTGTGCCTGTCGGTACTACCCCATCACTGGTCTTGTTTGAGTTATCATAAATTTCATCTCCAATATTGAAGTCTGTTATGAATCCTACTCTCTGATCTCCATATATCTTATTGTCTGCAGCAGTACAGAATCCACTAACTGCATAGTTTTGTGCTGCGTAATCCGTAGTTCCTACCCCTGTGACTGTGGGTGCAGTCTGAAATATAATAGGATTGTCTAAGGAATCTTTAACTAAATCCCCTACCTTAAGACTTGTGGAAGCAGTTACAGTACTAAGTCCTACTATCTCTGAGGCATTTTCATCTAGTACAATCAAGGCAGCACTACCAGCATTTGCATCAGCAGTATTAATTTTTAGAATAACATTAGCACCATAGTCCCTGTTCTTGGGGTGTCTATAAAACTTTGCTCCGTAATATCCTAAGAATTGAAACGTGTTTGGGTCTTTCTGTACCTCATATATTATTACCTCTTCATCATTACTGTTGTAACGTCTTAAAGATTTTGTTTCTATCTGTACCCACTTCAAGTCACTTCTACAACCATGAGATATTCTATTCAAATATGCCTGTTGAACGGCTTTAATCTTCTCATTGATAGGTGCAACTAAAGGAGGAACCTTTTCATCTAGTTTGATTATTAATTCATCGTACTCATCAATGATGGCATCAACAACCGCCAGTGATTCATTCAAAGATATCGCAGTTTGTTTCTGTCTATCCTGATTACCTCTAAGTCTTTTTGCAATATTAAAAGCGTCAGCCATTATTCAATATCCTCCAACTTAACAAAATCCTCGCCAGGATAATCCTTCATACTTTCTCCTTCGTATTCAGTAATCAATGGTTTGAGATCCTTTCTCTCAGCATATACTATGTAACTGCAACGAATGGTGTGTGTATTGAAACCATGTGGATTTACTAGAATACTTATCTTATCTTTCATTCTAGCAATAGCATAACATAAGTTTTGATGAGATCCAATAGGTGTTAAGTGTACTGTAATAGTTCTATCATCTACGAGATCTTTCCAATAGTCAGGAAGTTCTATCTCATTAGTTCCTTGCAACTCGCCTCTTACATATACACCTATCTCTGGGCCTTCTAGTGATACATGTCTCAGTCTCCACCCATCTTTACTTGGGTGTTTTATATCAAATGGTTTTGCAGGCAAGGCTCTGGCAGTCGCCAGTTGTCCATTCAACCAACCACACTTAATTACACCACCTACAGTGAGTGTTCCACCAACCTTACATTGTCCCGCTATATCTACGTTTTTATTAAACTGACAATCATCATTTCCAACATTCAAGGCATGTTTAGTACTGGTATCAAATGTCTCCTCTATAGCATATCTTTTAGTTGGAGCAAACGTGGTTCTCTGACTATAATAAAAGTTCTCACTATAAAATTCTGATGTTCCTGATCTAAACAGAGAGAATCCATCAACCTGTAAGGCTAGTTGTTGTCCTTTCAGTTTAGATGCAAACTCGTGATCCAGTTCTTGTTTCTTACCTTCGTTACATTCAAACTCAGGAGGGCCAATCATGACACTTGCCTGTGCAATACCTATGTTAGGAGTATTGTTAAAATAAGATGGGCCACTAATAGACACTGTGCCTGGAATATACTCCCAATGAGGAGATCTATCCTCCAAGAATGACATATCTTTCGTGCCAACTTGGAGTTGATCTGTTACGCTGTGAAACGATACTTGAAAACCCATTGTCTAGAGATTCTTGAAAAATTCTAAGATTTTATTATTTAATACAGTCATTATACCACCAGCATATCTTGCTCTCCGTTTGGTGTCCATAGTGTCCATATTAAGACTAGTAGCTCCAGCGATGTCAACGAACTGTCCAGCCATGGTCAGTTGATGTCTCGATAGAACATTACAAGTTGTTGTTTTGATATTGAAGGTAGCTGATTGTATATCAATAATACCAGCTGGGGTGCTGAGTTTTATTTCTTCTGTTGCTTTTAAATGAATATTTGCTGCGGATAATTCTATGTCACCATTTTTAGCTTCAATCTTGATGTTCCCATTTTTGGCCAGAATAATTTTTGACATATCTTTGTCTGAATTATCCTCTCCGACATACTCATAAGAACAATTATTTACAACCAACTTGTGTTGCCCGTTCTTATACCATGCCATACCCTGTAGATTGTCTGTTGTTACAGAGTAGTCAACATATTCTCCCTTTAAATCCCCATCAGGAATCTTTATACCAGAGGCAACTCTAAAATTAGGATAGTTACCATAATATTCTTGGGTTTTCGGTTGTTGTTTATCTAGTTCAGCCATCAGTATCCTCCTCCATAGCCACCGCCACCGCTGGATCCTCCGCCCCCACTTGATCCACCAGACCCGCCACCACTAGGAGGAGTAGGAGGAGGAGTAGGAGGCTGTTGTTGAGGAGCTGGACTACTGGTTTCCGTAGTTGTCTGCGTTGGTGTTGTAGTTGTTTGCGGAGTTGTTGTAGTTGGAGCAGTATCACTTGTTGTAGTTGTACTTGCATCAGTGGGTTCGGAAACATCTGTCTGTTGAATCTGTGGATTTGTTGTTGTAGAGGGAGTATAAGTTATTGGTGCTGCCTTTCCTAAACTCTCTTCCTTTGTATTGTATATTGTAGAATGTGGTGTAGATACATGTTCAGCACCAACCATCTTACGCCCTGTAGTTGGGTGAACGTGGAAAGGCCCATAGTAAGGATTACCATTTACCCAACCAACTTGTGTCTTAGGTAAACTATACACACAGTCTACCACATTTACTACGAGTGCGCCAGGGCCAGGTCTTTCTCCAATATCTGATACAAAGTCTGGGGCATATGACACAACTGGAAGCAGTCTAGCTCCAACTCCTGTCTTGGTATTTATTGTCACTGGAGGAATCTTAGTATGTTTGTCCTTACACATCATATTCCTGATACCAACTATAGATCCAGCAGGGGTCAATAAGAGATCAAAAGTACATTGTCCAACTTGTCCAGTATCACCAGAAGTATATCCAATACCAGGCTTCTGAGGTATAAGACTTGTCACAATACCCACGGCCTGTGTACCAATTCCAGCAACTCCCCTTGTAGTAAAGTTGTAAGTATCTGTTCTCGCCATTCCAGCAAACTGATTGTCATTCAAATCCTTGAATGAACCTTTAGACATTGCAATGAAATACTCAGTATTAGGTTTAAAGTCTGAATTAGGATCTATTTTTATAATTCTATCCGATAAGAATGATATTCTCTTGTCTCCTATAGGAATAATTTCATGTATAGCATTACTGGTTGTCTCTGTGATGGTAATATTACCAACACCCTTGACTATTGGTTCATTGAATGTAACTGACAAAGATGCAGCAGTCTGAACACCAACAGCATCGTCAGATGGAGTAGTGAATGTTATGAATGGTGCGATAGTATCTAAGTTAGTTCCATCATCACCAGTACCAGCAGTGATACCAATACCAGGCCCCTCTGTGACAGGATACTTGGGAGGAACTACGTTAGTAGATGGGCAATATCCCTCACCAGGCGATATCATATAAACATCAACAACCGATCCATTCTCATCTATCACTGTCTGTGCCATTGCACCTCCACCATTGTTTGTTTTATCAATAATAGAAACAACTGGTGGATTAGTATATCCAAATCCTTTCTCGATTATCTGTAGTGTCAAAATACTTCCGTCATCTGATGACACAATAGGAATCATTGCAGCAGTTCTGGTTCCATCACCATATACTTCTACCTTTGGTGGAATACAATCAGGCCAAACAAAACCTGGCGGCACACTATCAGCAAGATCATCTTGACTCTTTGGACTATTTGTTTTTTCGTTACAGTTGAACAACTGTGGAAGATTACCATTCAACAAACTCAGCACAGAGAACTTCTGATTTAATCCTTCTCTTATTCCATCAACAGGAATACTTGATAAGAATTTAGAATTTTCTATGATAGAATCAAATGATAATTTAGGTTTCTTTCTTAATCCGCCTTTCTGTGTCCAATCCTCATATTCCTTACATTGTAGAGAGTCACAATCCAAGAATGACATCAAGGAATCTGAGAAACTTGATACTTTATCTAAAAGACTACCAACACCACTTAGAGATCCTGTCAACCAATCCAAACCACCTATGATTGGTGCTAATCCAGCTTTTATGGCGTCATTTATCTTTGCCATCAAAGCTCCAACCGCCTGTTCGATGGCACATACAGTGCTATTCAATGCTCCAGCTTTGAGCATATCTTTGAATAAATCGGTAATATCTGGAAGTAAATCACCGTTTATCTTGTCGAATACACAAAAAACAAAGTCTTGTATTCTTTTAAATGCTGATACTACTGGAGTTTTCTGTGACTCTGGCACCTCCATGCCTATGAAATCTCTATACTTCTTAGAAAACAGACCTGTTATCTTATCTCTAAGAGTTGCCACAATCTTTCTCATTGCACCAGTGGCTAGTTTTGATGCTCTATTGATCTCTTTGTTTATATCTACTATAAGATTTCTAGATGTGTCTATCCATTGGTCAGCATACTGTGTAAGTCCGTTTACTGTCTTTAAGAAACTACCAAGTGTATGTGTAACATCGCTAAGTGCATCGTTACCCTTATCGCAGGCATTATCCATAGTGACAGTCTCTGCTGCACCTCTGTTAGAAAAGGCACCCTCAACTTGAACTGCTTTACTATTACCTTCTAGAAGGCTCGCATCAACCTTATCACCTGATGGAGTTTCTTTGTCTTTTAATTTACCAACTTCATTTTCTGCATTACCAGATGGTGTAGTGCCTCCTTCCTTATCCTCTTGTAGTGGTAAACTTGTAGGGCCTTCTACCCCCGCCTCTCTACCACTTAGAACACCGAAGACATTTTCTGAACCAACATCATCCTCTAGTGGTGGCGTGTTCTTTGGCCCTAGTGAATTAACAGTTCTCGCTAATGCACCGAATATTACTGGTTGTTGACCTTCTTCTCCATCTAAAAAGAAACCAAAAACAGTTTCTCCTCCCATCATTCTGGAACTATCTCCCATATTACCTTGTCCAGATCCAGATGTAGCATCTACAAGGACATGTGACCAAGGCAAATCTTCGTCAGATAATACGGTAGTATCAAATGGATGGTATCCTATTATTCTTACTTTGCATCTAAATGCCCACCCAGCATCTGTATCGGTGGATTCATTTCGCCAAACACTTGGGTTAGCTACTCTACCAATCCACCATACAAATCCATCTCTTCCAACAAAGTTGGTCTTTAGTAGGGCACTGTCTAGCATTAGTCGTCATACACTAGGCACTCTGGTTCGTCAGGGTGCATATCACAGAATAGTTCTAAAGCGTTAGGGTCATGATGATCTCCCGCTTTAATTTCATCTTTGTGATGTTCTGCGTATGTCTCCAACTCCTCTAGTTCTACTTTAGCGTGTCTGCGTGCTGCAGGGCTTGCTAATGGATCGCTAACGATCTTTTGATCTTTTTCGATGTGTTTTTCTATTGATTCCATAAGTTTTCTCCTTATTGTATGCCGTATGAATCTCTTACAAGATTACAGGCAGTTACGTTTTTTCCCTCAGATAACTGAAAATGATGTCTCAAAGAACGTATCATATAGAACCCACTGAGTTCTTGATCAAGTTCCTTATTTTTTTCACTTTCCATTGGCCCTGATTTTGGGATTTCAACTCTGATAATGTCTCCAGCTCTTAAGTTGATATTACATGGTACAGTAATATTTAGGGACTGTTGGAATAGCAATGTATAGCGAGAGAACGCTTTTGCCATGTCCGCATCTGATCTACCAGAGTCCTCTACCTCATCATTATTGTTAGTTGTTAAGCCTGGAGTCAACATTCCTTTGTCTCCTATTCTAACTAAAACCCTAGAAGCAACCTTACTGACATCCCCTGCTGGTATTGGAACAGTTCCGCCTGCAACTGATATGCCATCTTTTTCTACTTCTTCCCTTAACTGATGTGGTATGGCCTTTGTAGTCCAGTCTAACGGATTATAAAAATATGTCAAGTTAGAATATAATCCAACCCTTAAATTTTTCTGTAAATTGACAGTAGAGTCCATCATGTAACTCATAATCTGAAAATTCTGAGATTCATCTTTCTTTGATTCTATCATACTGGTAGCAGTATATGTTTCAATTACTCTAGTCGAGCCTGGTTGAGTTTCTAATTTCTTAGATTCGACATCTTTTACCTGTCCTAGCAATCCATCTACAGATTTGAATTTGAATCCATCATAAGTCTCATAGAAAAAGAATCCAGAAGTTCCTCCAACCTTTCCTTCTCTTAATGGTTGTGCTTTGGGGCATAACCAACTCAAAATATAGAATGGTTTTCTATTATTACCAATGAATGAGTATGGTGTACTACAATCTTCAATGTCTGCCCTCTCCCCTAATTTCTCTTTAGGAATGTTAAGTATGTTAGGGTCAGTAAGAATGTCTCTCACATGAGAACTTATATTTGCCTTTGGATATTTTTTCTGTACTCTAGTGGTCTCATTCATTATATTTTCTAGTGAACTCAATGCTAGAGTAAATATTTCCTCTCCTTCCTTCTTCATAACATCAAAGATGCCAGTTACATATAGAGGATTTTCTCTTTCCTCATTCTTTCCAAATATAATAGATCCATTACCAGTCACAATCTCCATATCTATCCTTTCATATCCTCTGATTGGCAATCTACTTAGTAAATTAGTGGTATCAACGCACTTGAGATATGCTGTTATTGATGGAGATAATACATCCTCATAGTAATCAAACATTATACATTTGGACAGAATACTCTCCGCCTTTAGTTTACTATCATTAGAGTCTGTCTTATCGCCTGCAAACTGAATCTCTTCATCTACAGTTATGTTTACTTTGGTAAAATTTACTTTTGCTGCGTTTGACATTATGATTTCCCTAATTCGGTAAGTAAGAATGAAGCCATGACTTCTTGATCTGTGGCCCCCATCATCGGCGGCAATGATTCTGGTGGTGGAGGGGGAGTAGACGGCATGACGGCGCCTCCTCCTCCTTGAGGTGTTGGCATAGGTATTAACATAGGTTCTTGTGGAGGAGTTGAATTAGATTTTCGACCCTTACCAAAGTATTTCATAATACCTTCAAGAACACCACCAGCTGAGTATGGTTTAAGACCATCTATCTTCAAGAATCCACCCTTAGATTTATTTCTGACCTGATCCATCATTTTATCTTGTCTTTCTTGTCTCTTCTCTGCTTTCTTAGCTGCTTCCATTTGAACCTTAGCGTAAGGTATGGTGCCTGGAACGAAAGAGTTTAGATGTTCTGTCATTGCAGGGATATCATATTCTCCTGTCTTACGATCTCTAAATTTTTCTAAGTCCTTAAACGTCTTTCTGAACTCTTTTAAGGCCATTTTCACCTCTTTCTTTATACTTACTCCAGACATTTCTTTGACCGACTCAGCACCTTCTTCTAAAAATTTCTCTATCGTCTTAACAGTTTCTGGCCAGCTTTGAGCAGCCATCTTACCAACGTTGGGGAAATATGTTCCATCTACTAACTGTATAATATTGTCTTCGCCAACATTTCTTGCAAGAAACTCATATTGTTCTCTTGGTGTCATCAATGATGACTTTGATTCTACTTTTGGAACACCACCCGCCTCTTGGGTCATAGTGCTTTCATATTTTGTTCCTTGAGTGTCAAGATTTTCGTGAACTGTATCAATATCCGAGTACTTATATAATTCAGAATCTTTATCTATTGGAGCCTGACCAAATACTTTATCAGAGTCCATTCCACCAGCACTAAAACTCTTAAGGAATCCACCAGCACTAAAACCCTTGAATCCCATTGCATCAGCCTCTTTCTGTCTCCTCTCCGTCAACTTGGGATCTTTTCTAGTGTCAGGAGTGTCTATTGGTACAATGAAGGCACCACTACCATCTTCTTTCTCCCTAACTTCTTCAGTACCATGACCAATGAAGTCAACATTCTTTCCATCCAATGATACTGGATATCCAGATTGAGGCCCTTGAATGATACCACCCTTTGATGCTTTCTTAAGATTCTTTAAATCACTACGAATTTTTTTATATTTTGCGTCTATTACATCAAATTCTTCAGAATCTCTTCCATTTATATCTTGTATACTCTTTCTTTCTTTAGCAATAGCAATAAGTTGTTTCTCTAGTTGCGATCTTTCTTCTGTTTTTTCCTGACTAGCAGTTTGGATTTTGTCTATTGGGTTCTTTTCAACAGACTTGGCAGCAGCCTCTACATCAGGGCCTGACTTCTTGATTTTGTTAGCTGAAAGTCTTTCCCTAAGTGCCTCCACGGCAAGTTCAAATTTTGCAGCAGACTCTCCACTGACTACTACGTCTTCTAACTCCTCTTTCTTTGTATCCTCAGCTTTATCTGAGTCTTCAGTCTCAGGTTTTTCCTCTTCTTTTTGTATATCCTCTTTAGTTTCCTCTTCTTTCAACTCCTCTTCTGGCTTAGGTTCTTGTTGTTGTTCTACTTTTTCGTCTTGTTTTACTGCCTTAATTTGTTTTATTTTCTGATCACTTATCTTCTTTCCACTTTCCTGTACTTCTTTTACTTCTTTTAATCCATCGTCTTTTAACTTCTGTTCTTCCTGTACTTCTTTCTTTAACTCCTTTTCATCTCCCTCATATTCCTGAGCAACATCTACATCTTGATTTTCATTACTCTTACTGAATAGTAAAGGTAGGCCTAAAACTAGACCCAATGCACCATCACCTATTTTCTTTAACAGGCCGCCGCCACCGCTACCACTATCATTGCCCTGTTCCATTTCTCCGACAAACTTCTCTGCTTTGCCGATCACACCATCATCAGGTGTTCTTTCTTTTTCTAACTTAGATTTGATGCCACCAAAGAAATTCTTGGCCTTTTTGATCTTACTCTCAGCCTGATCTACCGCTCCTTGAGCTTCCTTATTGACTTTGGTTTCAGATACAGATTTTCCCATTATAGTGCGTCTACTATGTTAAATACTGATTTTGAATGTAGGACGTGCATGTTCCTAGTATCTACAGCAATCAGACCAAGGGCAACGTTGGATGGTTTTGTCATTTCCCTCTTCTGTGGATTTGCTGTGGCAACTGTTCCAGGCGCACCAGATGATAGAACAGCATCCGCTGCTCCTCCTCCACCAGTGGTCTCTGGGGGGTCAGGAGATTCTGATGGTATTGGTTGTGCAAGGGCGCCTGCAGCTTCGGTTCTCGCCTCTAATGCTTTGTCATCTTTCTTAAATAATCCTTTTATTAGATTGATTCCACTTCCCACCTTACCAGTAAGTCCACGAGATAAGAAGTTGGCAGCATCACTTTTCAGAAAGTCGCCGATACCAGATCCAATCTTACCGCCAAGTCCACCAATACCACCAGCCAAACCACCAAGTAGATCCTTACCCTTTCCAAGTATTCCACCTATGTCAGGCATATAACCTTTCGCAAACTCACCTCTTACATTCTTTTGTTTTTCTCCACTAAAGTTACCACCTTCTCTTCCTCTATCCTTTGCTCCCATTCCTCTCATTCTTTTCTTGGCCTTACCTTTATCTTCTGCTTTTTTCTTTTTCTTTGTTGAAGGATCTATTCCAAACAATTGTAAGTTAACAAAATCTTCCTGTGGTAAATTCAATATCTGTTCATGCTTTGGATCGTCTCCAAAGCCTGAATAATATGCCTTTTGTCTTTCTTGTTCATATACTCTTCTTCGTACATTTCCCTTAGCTTTATTATCTGCTGCATGGGGTTTTCTGGGGTGAATTACATCTACAAATCTTTTATAGCCTGTGTTTCCAGTATCTTCAAAGGTCACACCCAGCTTGACTAGATCTTGATAATTTTCTGGTTCTTTCTTTTTCTTTTTAAATAAACCACCCAACATGAATGGTTCTATTGATTGTTCTACAGGAGTAGATGTTGTTTTTCCCTCTGCTGGTGGTGCCTCTTCTTTAGATTTCTCAAAACTCAATACACCATCAAGTTTAGACAAGATACCAGAGAAAATAGTATCAGTCTTTGATCCTTTTTTACTTTCTTGTAGTCTTTCCTTTATCTTTTCTAATTTTTTCTTTTTCTTACGTCTGAAAAAATTAATACCCTTCTTGATTAGATTACTACCAACCTTGGCAGCTCCAGCAACCAATCCAACTTTGGCAATAGTAGGTGCTGCCAACATGGCGACACCAGCCACTGCAAGACCTTTGAATATATTCTTAACTAATCCGCCACCTTTTTTCTTTTTCTTCGTTCCTTTTGATAGTTTGTCTACGAACTTGATAGCAAGACCTTTGGCTTTCTCAATAAACTCCATAGACTCTTTCATACTGCCTGTGGCCTTATCAAGTCCACCAGCAAATCCATTCAAAGAATTTAAACCACCATCAAATATCTTACCTAAAAACTTACTGGGGTCAAATGAATCTACCTTTTCTTCTATCTTATTTGTTAATTTTGGTATTAGATTCTGAGCCTTAGCCTCAACAATCTTATTGATCTTTCTTACTCCACCCTGTTTAAGATCTGATGCTATTGGTTTGATCTTTGATACTGCACCTTTAAGACCACCAGCACCTTTAATCTTGGCTACACTACTCTTTGCACCTTTGACCGCCTTCTTACCAGCTATCGCAGTCTTCTTTACAACTTTAGATTTAGCGACACGTTTGGCAGCGTTTCCTATCTTAGTCATTGCTGAACCGCCAAATTTAGCCATTTCGTGCTAATCCCTCTCTTGTTCTTTGTTTTAGTTGTTCTTCTTCAATATGAAGTCTGAGTAGTCCCACATAGATGTCACGCTCCCAAGGGGGCATATTCTCTATTTCCCATAAACTGTATTTATGGTACTGCATGAGGGCAAAATTGATTTTGTAGTATGTCTCAAGATCAATGTGAGACATACTTAGGCGAAAAAATCAGATAACCCTTCTAATACTACAGTGTTTTCCTTTTTAGTGTTTGGATTGACTACCTTAAGTGTATGTGTCAACTTGGGCATAGTTTCAAAAAACTTCTCAATCTTTTGGAACTGTGCTGATGTCAATGTTTCCACCCATTCCTTGAGTTCCTTTTTAGTACACTCAGATGCAGAAAACATCTCCTCATCATTATATACCATCTCAATAGTATTTGCTACCATGTCAAATGATTTATCAACAAGGTCTTCACCTTCAACCTCAGTAAAATTGTTTTCAATAAACTGTTGTAGTGATGGATATTTCATTCTCACTTTATAACCATCAGATAGTTCAATATCTTGAGAATGATCATCAGACTTGGAGACTTTGATTTCATCAATAGGAACTGTTACAGGCACTTCTGTTGTTCCATCATCACCACATGTTACAACTAAGTCTATAGTTTCACCAACAGACTTGGCACGAACATTTAGAAATAAGTATTCGATATCAAAACTTGGTAGTTGACCGATAGTTATTCCTTTTGTTAAAACACATTCTTTTAGAACCTGTTTCACAGCACTGGTGATTTGTTTTCTGTCTTCTGATTCTAGTGATAGTATGAGAATCTTTTCTTCTTTAACTAGAAATGGCCTGTATTTTATTGTCTTTCCACTTGAAGGCAGTTTCAATTCATACTCAGCCGTCGTAATCTTAGGTAAGGGCATAATAAGTAATTATTCTTTAGTATTTAGAGGGTTAGTTGGCAGCTTTCTTTGCAGCTGGTTCTATTGCATTATCGGAGTTAACTGTTGTTGTTTTACCTTTTGCTGGAACATCTGGTGCTGGTGTTCCTTTATTATTAACAATATAGTACCTATCGTAACAAAAGTCAACTGTCACTTGCATAATTGAAGCACTCTGATAGTTTAGAGGTATATCCTGTATGGATATAGGGAAGGCATTTATGAAGTTATAACTTATGGCATTTGGTTTGTACTCTTCCTCTTTATCTGGGCCTATATCTCTATATGTCTTCCCTTTAGTTCTAGCACTGAAAGTTCTGATGTCATGTCCGAAGGTTGGGTCTGTCGTGGTATCAAATTTTTGCACCATCTCAGGTTTATAATCTCTCTCGAACTTGGTTATTTGTATATTTCTTTTGTACTCATACGGATATCTCTGTCTATGAAAGGCATATCTCTCACCATGATTAGGATAACCGCCTTCATATCCCTGCGTATGTCTTATCCCTTCTTGTGTGACATACAATGGATTTATAAAATTCATCCATTCTTGGAATAATCTTAGAACTTTGTAGTCATTTGATAGGTAGAAAGATATTGAAATGTCTGTGTATGATCTTTGTGTCGCAAATCTCTCTCGAATACCCTGTCTACTCCCTATTTCCTGTGCCACTGACATGGATGTTCCAGGCAACATCGCTTCATTTGCCAAAATATTATATCTTTCAACACCAGTTACAGAATCTAGTAATCCACATGTAGTAAACCACTGACTTAAATTATTAGCATTCTTTTCCTGTTGATACGTTGAGGCTGAAGATAAATCTAGGTTTACTGGGAAAAAATCTTTAGGTTCGCCAGGTGATGGGGCGAAATCCATCTCAACTTTAAAGAAGTTCGAGAGAGCAGGAGCTCCCATAGCAGCTCTAAAGTTGTCTAAATTCTTTACTAACTTATTGTTGCTGAAATAACTTTTCTGCGTTCTAGCCATCTAAATAAAAATATGACTTACCATACTATGTATATGAGTTTTTATGGCTTATCAAGGCAAATTCAAACCGAAACATATAAAAAAGTACAAAGGTGATCCTACACAAATAATCTATCGTTCTTTGTGGGAGAAAAAATTCATGGAGTATTGTGATCTGACAGAGAGTATAAGTCAATGGCAATCGGAAGAATTCTGGATACCATACAAGAACCCAATAGATAAAAGAACACACAGATACTTCCCAGACTTCTTTATAAAGTATGTTGATAAGGATGGAAAGAAAAGGTGTGTGGTGATAGAGGTAAAACCCAAGAAACAATGTAAAGAACCTAAGAGGAATCCTAAAAGAAAGACTCAGGCATGGTATTATGATGTTAAGGCATGGGTTATAAATCAAGCAAAGTGGAAGGCAGCAGAAGCATACTGTGCCGATAGAAAGTATGAATTCAAGATTATGACAGAAGATGATCTAGGAATTTCACATGATCGCAGAAGATATTAAAGAACTAGCTGGTGGTGAACTCAAACCAGATGGATGGTATACCAACCAACTGGAACAGGCACTAGCAGAGGTACAACAGAGAAATGTCAGTCTAATTGACACACAGGGGGTAGAACTAGGTAATCTATTTTTCTTCTCATATAGTCCTTCAAGAACTGATTATCTGGAGTTTTGGGATGTTCAACCCCTAGCTGTAGTGATGGGATTTTATGAAGATGGGTTCTTGGGTTGTAATCTACATTATATTAATCCAGATTATCGTGACGTAATTGCAAATGCTCTACTAAATAGTCGTGGAGAATCTCCTGTTCCCAAAAACAGCATACATAGATATAAGTATTCTGGTGTAGGAAGTATGTTTAAAGTTCCTACAAGTGAAGATTGGGCCGCCATATCATTATTACCAACTGAACAGTTTATAGACAAAAGGGGAGTCAGATACCCTAAGCATAGAGCGTTTAACTGGAGAAGACATTAATGTCAGATACACCTAATGCAGATGCATTACAACAAGAAGGAATAGAACTTAGAGTCAACTCAAAGGGTGAATTTGATGGTGTCTTGAAAGATGGTGTCGAAGTTCAGCCTGGAAGTGCTGAGTACAATCAAATAATAGGAAGAAGCGACGTAAAACAAGCTTACAATGAAGTATCAGGTCTCAGTATTGGTGATTTTGGATATATTGAGGATGTAGATATTGATGATATAACAGATAATTCTAGTACAGAATTAACTAATCGGGAAATGGATTATGAGATTGCTGAAATTGATGCAGAAGCGGCTAACATGCCAGAAGGTACAAATGAAGTACAGACCATAGAAACCTCAAGAAAAACTGTTACCAATCATTACGATCCAGCAACTCAACAGGGTTATATCAACGGAGAACCAGTAAGTGCTCAAGAATATAATGATTTTACAAGATTAAGTCTTGATGAACAGACGGCACAATATGGTATAGAAAAACCATTAACATCATCTGACGGTGGAGAAACAGAGTTTGGAGCAGAGATAAAAACCGATGATCCTATTATCACTGAAGATAAAGATGGACAACTAACAGATCATAAAGTTTTCTTTGATGAAACTCAAGGAACAACTATCCGTCCTGTTGATGAAGATGGGCAATTACTACCTAACAATAAACCAATATATACAGATGGCGTATTTGATGAAACTCAAATAACAAAAAATGATTCTGGAATAAAATCAGGTACAAAATTAGATGATGAAGATTTAGAAAGAATTAATGAGGATGTAAAAAAGAATACAAGAGAACATATTAATAGAACAAACCCTAGTTTTGTTAAACCAGCATGGTTGAAAAAGGCAGAAGAAATAACCATTGCAGGCCTGAAAAATACAAATAAGTTTACCAAACCTCTGTTTACTAAAGAGTTTTGGCTTGGAAGAGAAAACTATCCTACTAGTGGAACTAATGCTGGTTCTGGAGGAGGAGTTGATGGTGCAAGTGGCCAAGGTCTAAGAGCGATGAACGCAACTCTAAAGGCGTTCGCTGGTGCTGAGGAAGAGGATACTCTTTTCAAAAAAATTGTAAAATATCCTATGGATATGTCATCTAATATGGATCACATGTTCATACAGTGTTATTCGTATCGTGCTCCGTATGCCAAAACTTTTGACGGTAAGTATGGAGACGGTCTCCTCCGCAAAGACAGAGAAACTGGTTTAGCATTTGGTGCTGAAAGATATACTGCATATAAAACTAAGTTAGGTGCTGGTATTAAATTACCAATGCCAAACAATATTCAAGATGGTAACGGAAGAAGTTGGAATGAAGAATCCATGACCAATCAACAAATGAGTGGTGCTCAGATAGCTGGTAAAAATATAATTAGTAATATATTAACAGGAAATTTATTTGGAACATCTCCTACCATAAACAAATATGCACAGCAAGCAGATCTACTAACTCAAGAGAGTACAAGAGGTATGGTCGCTGCAGAGAAAATAGCACAGTTAGCTGCAGATACTGGACTAAGTGCTGAACAAATAATGCAAAGAAGTGTTGGTGTTGTTGCCAACTCTAATACAGAACTACTGTTTGCTGGTGTTGTATTGAGATCATTTGAATATCAGTGGAGAATGAGTCCTAGAAACAGACTGGAGGCAGCAAATGTGAGAATGATTATTCGTGCATTTAAGCAATGGTCTGCACCCAAGAAGACTAGAAAAGTAGATAGAGGTGGTAAAACTAACGTAGGTAAAGCGGGTGGCCCATCTTTCTTCTTAGGAACTCCAAACATATTCAGACTTAGATTTGTCACAAATGGCAACAGAAGTATTCTTGGTGTAAATAAATTCAAACCATGTGCGTTAACTAATATTGATCTTAACTATACAGCAGAGGGTCAGTGGTTGGCATATGAAGAGGGTATGCCTGTCGCAATAGATATGACTCTGAGGTTTGCAGAATTAGAACCAATCTACGATACAGACTACAGTGAAGATGTGGCAGAGGATAGACAATATGATCCTAATGATCCAAATTCAACTGGCGATCTATACCCAATCAGTAAAGTCGATCAATCAAGTCCATACGGAACAGATATAGGTTACTAACATGCAAGGATATTTTTCTTATTTTCCAAATTTAAACTACGTCTCTAGGACTACAGACAGGTCATCAAATGATGAAGTCATAGGTGTGAAGAATATATTCCGAAGACCCAAACTTCGTGATGATTTAAAAAACGTAGTCACAGCATTTGAAGACTATGTAATCACTGGTGATGATAGGCCAGATCAAGTCTCAGAGCGAGTCTATGGTGATCCTAGATTTGATTGGGTTATATTGATAACAAATAATATTACCAAGGTCAGAGATCAATGGCCTTTAAATGCCAATGATTTTCAAAATTATATTATGGCAAAATATGGTAGTGAAGAAAATTTAAAGAAGGTTCATCACTATGTAACTGAGTTAATGATTGATAATAATCAAAGAATGGTTATCCCAGAGGGATTAACTGTGGATTCTAACTTTGATAGCAGATATCTAGAGACATCTGGAGAATTTACATATAGTGGTACAAATCTTCCTGACCTGAGAAGTGTAGATAATTCAGGCACAGTTAAAGATTTTGCTGGAAGAACTATTACACATAACAATGTGTTTGCTGTCAGTAATTACGAATTTGAAGACAATGAAAATGATGCAAAGAGGAGAATAAAAATATTACAACCACAATTCCTAGATGTGGCGATAACAGACATGAAACAAGTCATGAGGTATACAAAATCTTCTACATATATCAATAATAAATTGAAAGGAGTTTATAATCCAAGACTTAGTGGATCATAAAAAAAGGGGTCGTAAGACCCCTTTTTATTAGCAAACTACTTCAACTATGCAGTATGCTTACTCTTCAGCGAGTTTCTGAAAATAACTTAGTGCGTCATCTTCTTCTTCCGTAGTTTCTTCTACGGCAGCCACTGTTTCGGTTTGTGGTGATAAACCTTCACTTAGATCTTCAAGATCTTCAGAGTCTATCTTAGGTGTGATAACTGCCTTTCTAGCAAGAACTGCATCTAAACGTCCTTTGAGTTCTTCATAACTCTTGAACTGATCAGGAGCAGTGAACTCACTTAGATCGTAGATTTTTTCATAGATCTTTTCTAGTTCAGCATCATCATCTAAAAGTGCCTCTGTCTTACCAAACTCTGAACTATCATAGTTCCAGAATCCAGCAACTTGTTTGATCTTCAACTTGAAGTTAGCACCTTTCCAAAAATCAAATGGATTGATTGGTTCTTCATCTTCAAACTCAGGTTGCATTGCAGCAGTGATCTTATCAAAGATCTTCTTACCAAACTTGTATAGTTTGACTTGTCCTTCGTTCTCAGGATTTGCAGAATCTTTTACGATATAAACATTGGCATAGTAAGATAACTTACGTTTCTGCTTACGAGCAATATCTTTATCAGACTCACGACCACTGTTCCAAAGAGTTCTGTTAAGTTCTCCTACAGGGTCATTCTTTCCAACAGTTGTTAAACTATTTTCAATATACCAACCGCCAGGCCCTTGAAATGCATGACTCCATACTTGAGTCCATGGCAACTCAGCGTTGGCATGTGCAGGGAGGAATCGTATGACAGCGAATCCGTTACCAGCTTTATCTACAGATGGTTTCCATAGACGTTCATCAGTATTACTTCCACCTTTTTCGTTGAGTTTCTCAACTTTCTTCATTAATCTCTCTGTGAGAGATCCTGCCTTAGATTGTTTCTTTAGTGCAGCAAATGACATTTAGTATTCTCCGTATTTTAGTATTGTTAGTATTATAACGTGTAATGATATAATAGTCAATCTGGAATATCTTTTTCAAGTTTATCCAGAGTGGTAGAAAGAGTATCAAAAAATGCATTGATATTCTGACCATCTTTCAATCCTAGAAACTTGGCAGATTCTAGAATTTGGTTTTTCATCTCAAGGGCATCTGGATCTTCCTTCTCTAATGACAATCGAAACATAAAGTTTCTTTGTTTTTCGAGAAGTCGTTTCATTTTACTGATGTACATGTACCCCTCTTCTGAGGTAGGATCTCTCATACCTCTAACAGCGATACCTGTCATTATTTCTTCTTGCAACTCCTGTATTTCTGCCATGGCAGCTCTTACTGGAGCAGACCTGAAAAATTCACTCATCTGTAGTCCAAATGTTATTACTATTTATCTGTTTTAGCTACCCACATAGGTAGATATATCAGGGTAAAAGCACTACCCCAAAAGGCGAGAAAAACGTATAAATGACTACCTCTGTGAGGTGAAAATGCGAACCCTAAGGCAACAACAATCACCCAAACGTAATCAACTATACCATGAAAGGTTTGCCACCCATCACCGTATTTTTTTATAAGATTTTCTCTCTGTCTGGCCGCCCAAGGCGAGACATGTCTCATCATTACAAATCCTTCGTTCAGAAACATAATGATGAATCCTATCCAGAATATCATAATAATTCTATAATGGCAATTTAGACCTAGAAGTCCTCTTAAGATAGTTTAGTTCAGTTGCTTCTGCCTTCAACTTATCTTTTAATGGTTTAGAAATTAATTTACCTACTGACTCGAACTCAATATTTTTTTCTTCACAATAACTAATAATTGCTTCAATATAATTGAGTTCAGAGTTAAGTACAAGTTGCTCAATATCACTTGTAAACTTATTCTGACAGAGAAATTTCTCCTTTAGCAGTTCATTAACTTCTTTCTCCATACTCTCCGAGTTTGTGTGTGACGAATTCTTTAATATACTTGGTAAGAAGTTTAATATAGTCA
>Ga0209348_1000470_pt1 | contig 21216 bp, 24 predicted proteins | sample ETNvirenome_2_30_FD_184065 | JGI IMG/M metagenome (GOLD analysis project Ga0209348, IMG submission 184065) | Marine viral communities from the Pacific Ocean - ETNP_2_30 (SPAdes) (version 2) | ecosystem: Environmental > Aquatic > Marine > Oceanic | place: Pacific Ocean | collected 2013-06-22
CGAGTTTTCCTTATACTTTTTCTTACTGTTATCTAGAAGTGCCTCAGTTATTGTTTTAGGTGTGGCCATATCTTACTCCTGTGATTGATAAAAAGTCTGGCCAATGAAACCAACCATTGGGTCTTGTTTATCCCCTGCTGAAAAAGGAGTGGAAGTGCTTGTAACATATTCAAAATGAAGATGAGCCCCACTACCTATGCCGGATCCACCAGAAAAAGCAATGGGCTGACCTCTTTTAACCTTTTGTCCAGTTTTAATAACTGGATATCTATTATGATCTTGAAGGTGAGCATAAAGTGTAAAGAATGGGACTGGAGATTGTCCTGGTGTTTTACTGTAGGAGGTGTGTCTTATAAAAATATAATATCCGTAACCTTTTGTTGGTCCGCCTTTATTTGTTCGCACCGTCGCAATTCCATCAAAGGCTGCAAAAATCAATTCGCCAATTGGTGCTCTAAAATCTGTGCCATAATGTGGTCTTCTTCTGCCCTCTGTTGGGTGAAGCCTGTTTAAATCAAAAGGAGAGGTAACAGATAAACTCCTAACAGGAGGAGCAGGTGACAATTGAACCTCTCCTGAAGGTAAAGACATAGGCGGCGCACCAACAGGGTCCACATTTCCAAGACGAAATACTTGAGCGCAAGGATCAGGAGATGTTTGAGAATTTGCCGGGAGAACCGATGCACACCTTTGCAGTTCCTCTAGAGCAAACTTATTGTTAATATGTCCCTCTACATTAATAATCGTACCTGTTTCCATATGGCTAGAAAATTGGGCACGAGGATTGTTAAATTGTACCTCTACAATATCTCCTGCTTTTAGTGCGTGTTGTCCTGTTCCTTGGACATATTTCACCAGTGGGTAAAACCCTATTGCAGGGTCATCTGATCTTTTGGCTTCAGGTAGCCAATAATGTCTAGGATCGCTAAGCACCATAATTCGAACCATCTGATAAGTGGCTCTTGAATCCAACTGTTGTACTGTCTCATAAAAAGACTTAATTTGATCTTCTACTCTTAAAACGAGCGCCTTAGCAATTGTTAAGTCAGTTGTAGAATTAGGCGTGTTTAATCTACGAATGAGATTTTTGAGAGTGCCCATGGGAGTTGAGCGATCAAGATCCCAAGCACTATTACTAATATCGTTACCAAACGACATGTCATTACGATAAAGTTGTTGTTTTGCGTCGTCGTATAGTGTTGGCTCACTTTGGTTTTTAGGATTAGTCACCTTAGTCCTCCTTTAATATATCAAACAATTGGTTCTTATCATCATCTGTAAGACCGGTTTGATTAGAGGCTTGATCTTTCTTATAAACTAGTGTGGCTAATTTTACTAATTGTTCGTTGCTTCTTTGTAATGTTTCAACAAATTTAGCAGCGGTGGCACCAGAATCAGAGTATCTTTCTTTTGATACATTTAAATACTCCTTAAGATTATCTAGGAGTATCTCTGTTTCTTGTCTGTCCTTGTTTATATTTTCAAGGGCCTGTTCGATTAACGAGTTTAGATCTTTTTTCATACAATAAGTAGGATGCTAGCTAATTTCTCCGTCATTCCATTTTTTCTTAAAAGTACGATATCTTTCCCTCATCTTGTTAAGAGCACTAACAATTTGTTTAGTATTGAGACCCGTTATCTCTCTCATATACAAATACACTGCTTTTTTGTTGAAAATTTCAATTTGTTCAATATTTTCCATCAGAGTCATCACAGCATTCAAAACTTTCTCTTCGTTAGGTTTAAGCTTTAATTTTTGCCAACTGCTGATTTCTGTAAGGAGAGAATTCCAAAATTGTTTCTCTTCAATCTCAGTTAATAAACTAGCATCAGATCCGGAAGATATTGCTTCGACTTCACGGACCATTTCGTCATAATTAACTTCACGACGGTTTTTCTTTGTTTGTTTTTTTGCCTTGTGGGTAAACCAATTCTTAGTTACAACAGAGAAATATGAGAACGCTTTCTTGCCCTGGGAGGGATCAAATTTTCCTAGGATAGTGGTGAGCCAAATCTTGCAATCATCTTTGTGGTATTCAATGTTTTCGAGGGAGGTAAATTTATAAGTATAAACTATCTTATTTACCAATTCATCGAAAGCAGGCTGTATATGTTGAATATAAAGCTCTGATCTTTTTGCTAAACTTTCCGTATTACAGTAGTCAACGATAGCTTTCTCTGTTATCTCCGTAAAGTAATAATTGTTTTTCTTCTTCTTTCTAGGCATTATAATATTCCGTGCAGATTGTTGTTCTCATACCACTGATCATACCATTCAATAGTTCTCTTTAAACCTTGTTCTAAATCAATTAATGGATCATATGACAATAGATTTCTTATCTTTGTAATATCTGGACATCTTCTATCGACACTTCCTTTGGGAGGTTGTTCAATTTGGTATTTTTTATCATTATTGTACCATATATTTATCTTTTTTGCAAGATCAAATATTTTTATTTCCTCTTTATCATTACCAATGTGAAAAATCCCCATAGCTTCTGAATTTCCAAGATCATATGTTGCTCTTACAGCATCATCAATATAACAAAAGGCTCGTGTTTGTGTATCTCCATATATTCTAAAAGGAGATTCATTATTTTTAGCTCTTAAAATAAATTGAGGGATAACGTGTTTAGTTCCCATCCGTGGTCCATAGATATTATGGTATCTGATTATTTGATAATTCAATCCAAATTGCTTACTGAAACTATTAACAATGATTTCGCAAGCTAATTTACTCCCACCATAGGAATATCTTTCATTCATTATGTCATCTATTGTACAGTGTATACTTTCGGTCGTTGGAACCAGGGTCTGGTCCCTCTGGATAGATCCGGCATAAACCTCTGAGGATGAAGTAAAAACAAATTTTGTTTGCGTGTTTTTATATTTCTCAAGAAGCATTATTGTACTTTTGATTGCAACTTCCATAACTGTGTAAGGTATTTTATAAAAGTTTTCTGTGCCATTAATTGCAGCAAGATGAAATATTATATCATATTCATCATCGAGTTTCTCAAGATCTGAATATTTTGTTAGGTCTGCTTCTATAAACTTTGTTTTTGGAAATTCCAATACCTTGTCAATAAAAGCATCTTTTTTTCCTCTTTTGTTATTGTCACATAAATGAACTTCATTACCCTTTTTAGCACAATATTCCGATAGGTAAGATCCAATAAAGCCACTAGCACCAGTTACTAATATCTTCATTATTTTCTCATCCCATCATAAACTGTCACTTTATATTTTTTATTCTCTTTAAGAATAGTATCAAAAAATTGAACGTCTATATTTGACTTCTCTACTAATTTGGCAATAGCAAGTGTGTCTTTCGGGAGACAAACACCGCCAAAACCCCTGAAATTTTCATTACATTGTAAATAAGAATCGTTTATGTGATCTCTTAACACTAGAGAATTTTTTACGTTAGTATAGGAAGCATTCAAGTTTTTGCAAACCTCATAAAAACTATTTGCCAAAGTTACAAGAGTTGCATTATAAATATTATTATAATACTTTACAAGCTCAGCTTCAGTCCTACTAAGTTTTTTGAAATTTCTTGGATAAGATCCATGAGCTTCTTTTATTTTATTGTAACACTCATCTGAATCAGTTCCAATAACGCACAAATCGTGGTTTTCAATAAAGTCTACTACAGCACACCTTTCTCTTAAAAATTCTGGCACAAAAGCAATTTTTAAATCTTGGTATTTTTTTGCTAATGATTCGGTGGTTCCTGGTACCACTGTAGATTTTACAACTACTATTCCATCGTAGTTATTATCTTGAAGATTTTTAATTGATTGTTCTACAATCGTTGTATCACAAAAACCATCGTCATTGGGTGGAGTTGGTACACAAATAAAGCAAATCTCTGTTTCTAAAACATCTTCAAATTTTGAGTCTTTTGCAGGGTCATAAAAACTCATAGTATGCCCCAATTGTAAAAAACCTGTATATACAGCATTTCCAACTACACCTAAACCTAAAACACTAATTTTCATTATAAAATTTCCTTTGCGTTTTCATTGTCCAGAGTTATGAGTTCTTGATTAGCTTTGATATAAAGCTGTATTTCATCCGCTAATTTACCTGTGTGTTCAAGTAAAGCTTCCAGGGTAGCATCGCCATAAAAAATATCTTTTCCATACACATCTGTTAAATGATTTTCATATTCAGCTACTGAATTAAATATCCCTTGAGCTTCCTCATTAGTCATCTCAAGATAATTAAGAAGCTTTCGTGTGTACCAAACAAAAACGATATTAATAATCGCTGAAGATGCTAATAAAACTGATAGTAATATAGTTGTCATTTTTGCTTGTGAATTCTTTTCTTTTGCTTCTTTTTATACTCTTCTAAAGTTTTTTTACCTTCTTCGATTGCTTTGTTGACTTCGGTTCCTGTTTTTTCCTTGTCGATTGTAGCCTTCTTTGTTACCTGTAGGACAGTTGATAAATTTTTCCGTATGTCTTTAGAATTACATAACGGACATTCTACGTCTTTTTCTTTGTACGAATGTCGGATATTAACCTGTTTGCCACACCCGAGGCAATCATAAAGATACAGAGGCATTATTCAGTTTCAAAAACTTGAGTCTTTACAGTTGGTGGATTTGTTACTACAACTTCACCATTTTCAACTTCCAAGTTCCAGTCAGCTAACATCTCTGTTATATCTGTTTGTTCCGCCAAACACTTCTGTAATGTCATCAACAGTGCTCCAACAGCTTGGTTTGAAAATTTCATTTATCATTCTCCTTTCTTATTTTTACTTCATTTAGTATTTTATTCCACTTTCCATCAAAGTGGATTGCTTTATCGTCAATATAGGTAAAAGCCCGTGGCTTTTCTGCTGTTACTTTTGCAACATATTGAGCCATATTGTGCTGATGTAGCCATTCCCAAACAAGTTCTGTTCCTGTTCTTCCATTGACCAATCCTCTGTCAGGCTTTGCTTTACAGGTATAAATAATGATAGTATGTTCTGATGCTAGTTTTTCTAAAGCTTCTTTGGCTCCTTCAATCGGATCATCGTAAATTGTTCCATCATAATACCCTTTAGAGCATTTATGTATAACACCATCAAAATCAATACCAATGTTAATTTTTTCGTCAGGATAACTATGTTTCCTAATTTTGTTACCTTGCCAGTTCATCTTGTCTAAATCTTCTGGGGAGTTTTTTCCTATAGGTGGACAAAGCTTCCCGGAACCGTGAGTCAGTTGGTATTGCAACAACAAAGTTAATACTTCTGCCGTGTGATAATATTCGGCACCTAAAATAACTTGGGCTAATCCTTTTATTTTTGTTTCAATTGGATTAGAGGTTACTAGCGCTGTTTTCATGCCATTATCTGATGCCCATTGCAAAGCCTTAATAACATCTTTTGACTTTCCAGATGATGAAATACCATATACCAAAGACCTTTTCATTTGGGATTTTGTTTTTGTACAGGTTCTTTGTTGCATCCAAGCCACCATCCACTGATCAAAGCTTGTGTCATTTATCAATGACGTTGCCACAACACAACTTCCGGGACACATAGCATTCTTGGTGCCATTGGATAGTCTTGTCATATCAACTGCTGTATGATCAGCGACTCCCATATTACCACCATGACCGAGGACGTAAATATCATCACACTCATTGTAAAATTCTTGTAATTTTTGCCATTCTTTAGAATTAACTGTTTCGTAAAACTTACTCTCTAAATTTTCTATGTCAAGCATTGAAGTCATAATTTTTCATTCCCTTATAAAACTCTAACAGTCCGGTTGTGTCCATTCCTAATGCTATGATACCATAATCTGAATATTTCTTTAGATATTTTTTAACTTCTGTTGGAATGTGGACTGCCATCTTTTCTTTTGGTATTAGTTTTTCCATCTTTTTAATTGCATTTAGGTACAAGTTTGAACTAAAATCTCCTGGTACTCCAAGACTAGCTGACAAGTCGTAAGGTCCGATCATATAATAGTCAAAATTATGACTCATTATCTCCTCTAAGTTATTTACGCCATCAATAGTTTCAATTTGAGCTACAATAGAAGGCGGTTCTGATATCAAAGGTGATAACCCCCATCTATTAGCTCTGGTTAACCCAAGACCTCTGCGTCCCCCGTGTGTTGGGAACTTGCAAGAATTCATTATTTTATTACATTGTCTTGCATTTTCAACTGTAGAAAAAATTAGTCCTGTAGCGCCTGAGTCTAAGCACATTCTAATACTTGACTTGGTGGGTACCATCAATCTAACAAAACACTTTTTACCCAAAGAAGTAATAGCTTGAATGCAATTGTAAATTGTCTCATTATTAAATGATGCGTGTTCTGTATCAACAACCACTCCATCAACTCCAGTATGACAAAGTATCTCAGAAACTACTGGTGAAGGTATCTGTTGCCAAGCTAATTTTAACATTTTAGGGCTTCCTCACAAAAGCACTTGGTGCAATATAATTTAGTGTCTCTATTTGTACATTCTTATCTTTAAAAAACTGATCTGCTCCTTGTGACTCTGACCAGTGGTGAAAGGCATATTCATCAAAAACTACAAGACCCCCTCTAGATACCCTGTCCCAAGCAGCCTGCAAAACATCATAAGTTGGCTTGGCTAAATCAAGATCCAAATACAAAAGAGAAATTTTAAGTCCAGGCTTATCTGAGATGTACTCCGCCATTGTTTTAGAAATATCTCCAGCGATCAACTCGTAGTCGTGATCTTCAAATCCTGCCTTTTCAATCAAAACCTCAAGATAGTCCTTGTAGTTTTGGTCGTGGCTGAAGTTTCTCTTTTCAAACAATGTAGACATTGCTAGCTTATCTTGATTAGACAAACTATCAATCAAACTTTCTGTATCAAAAAAATCAAACCCCAAAACTTTCTTGCCAGAATTAGGATTTAGGTACTTCTTCAGTTTAAGAAAGGTTAGGATACCTGTACCCTTAAAAACGCCGCACTCTACAATGTCGCCTGGAACTTTCTTTACTTCGTTCATTAACAATGTTCGAGCCAACAGTTTACCAAAGACCTTGGTATCATCACTCAAAATAAAACCATTAAAACTGTCAAAAAGCGATTGACTTGTTTTTACAATTTCTAAATCTTTTATTTCCATCACTTAAACTTTCCAACATAATCAGTACAAACACCACCAAGACCAACAAAGTCTGGAGGATTTGTGTCTCCTGTCAAAACTATTATACCACCTTCTAGTATTTGTTTATCAGGGTATATCCAAATTTTACCTCTAGAAGTTATTGTATAGTCATCCTCTTCGTGCCAAAAACAATGAATTTCTGGATTCATTAGCATATTTCTAAGTGCTTCAGGATTTTTTGCGTGACACCACAATCCATCTGTTTTTAAAAACTGCTCTGATACTTTGAATTGTGGGTCGTCATGACCAAGGTAATATTCGCCTAAAATATGCCATACATCTATCTCGGCATCGTATCCTTTATTGAGTGCTTCAGAAATATATTCAGGATTATTTTCATTATCTGTTTTACCCCAAATATTACCACGATGAGCGATTAATTTCATATTACCCTTTGTGATTCCGAAGATATGTGTCTAGGTCTTCAGGTGTACCAATGCCCCACATTTTTTCAGTTGGAAAGATTTTTATCTTCTTATTATCAGCAATTGCTTCATTGAACACAGGACAAACATAAAATTCATTGTTTACTCTGACATCTTTTTCAATCATTTGCTCTGCATATTTAACATAGTCTGAGCCATGCTTCCAATAATAAATCCCAGTTGTTGCAATATTACTAATTGGCTTCTTTTCAGCAACCTCTGTAACATAACCATCGGGTCCCAACTTAGCAAAACTCCATTTTGGATGAGTTGCTTCAAATGTCAACATACCACCGTCAATATTATCAGCCATCATAGAATACATAAATTCATTACTGTCCCATTCCAAAAACTGATCTGAATTGGCGTACAAGAGAGCCTCATCATTATTGATAAACTCTTTAGCTAAAAGAGTGGTGCAAGCAGCACCCTCTGTTAGTCCGTCTGTAAATACAACTTCACAACCTGGAGAAATCAGATTGAGAAGATGTTTAATGTTGTATCTTTCCTCATGTTCTTTTCTGACCACAAAGATATGTTGAGCGTCTATGTTCAAGTTTTCAACAACCAACTGGATCATTGGCTTGCCGTTTACTTCAATTAAAGGTTTTGGGAAAGCGTACCCCGCCTTTTGAAAGCGAGAACCTTCGCCAGCCATTGGAATAAGAACCTTCATATCTCCTCCTTGCCATTTTGGTCTAGATAAAGTCTTAGGACGATTCTTTTCAATAAATCCAAAAACCTTTTCCTTTGTTACATCCTCGCTGTTCATTACTCCACACACATGAGCCCCAGCACGCTGGGCTGCTTCACGACCAATGTGCGAATCTTCAATAACCACAGTCTCTTGGGGTCCAACCTCGGCCTTTACCATACATTTAAGATAAATTTCAGGATTTGGTTTAGGGTTCTTTACGTCCTGATTGGAGTAGAAAAAATCAACATACTCCATAAATCCTTTGCGTAATAAAACCATCTTTATAGTTTCTCTAATAGAGTTTGAAGCAACTGCGATTTTAAGTCCCTCTTCCTTAAGATCTCTCAGTAAGTTACAGATCCTTTCATCTCGACCGTATTCATTTGATATTATATTAATCGTATGTTTTTGTTTGTTTTTCCACACAGAATGATGACTTTCCAAAGGGAGTCCTTTCATTTCTGTGAGCATCTTTAATTTCTTACTCGTCGGTAGTCCGTCGAATGTCGATAGGTGCTCTTCTCTTTCAACCATATACTTTGGACCTACCTCTTTTAGAGATCGGTTTAAAGCTTCATAATGAAGTTCCCTAGCATCCACCAAGACACCATCTAAATCAAAAACCACTAACTTAATCATTTTCTAAACCTTTCTCCTTTTTTAAAAGGGTGTTCGTCTATAGTTCCTGTCTTATTAATTCTCTTGTCAAAATCTTCACAATCAAACCATAGATCTTCATCTCTCCATCCAACAACGTTTTTCCCTTTTAAATCAATGTTTTTTTCAAAATAAGGATACAAAGAAAAATTAACAGCATTAGATGGTTTCGGCGGATTAGTAATAAATTCTTCTGTCCATCCGTTGATCCATCCAAAATAGTTTGGCTGTTCTTTCCAAGTATCTTTCCACTTCCAGTAAAATATTTGCGTTGCTTGATACCAAGCTTCCCATGGATCTTCTGCTCTCTTTGACTCGTTGCGCCAGTCTTCATCTCCGCCTCTATAAGTTGAAGTATCAAGAGGAAGATAATCTTCAGAATTTAAAAGCCTGTTATGTACTCTGTCACAGATTATAGAATATTTTTTATTGTATATTAAAGCTCTTAGAAAATAATCAGCTTCTTTGTGAGCAGGACAAGGAAATCTTTCATCCCACATTCCTATTTTTTTAACAGCCTCTGGCCTGTAGCTAACAATATTATCTCCCAAAATTCCTGTGACTAGAGTATATTTTTTGTGTAACTTTAGAATGTTTGTTGCCCAATTTTCGTGAAGAACAATATCATTTTGCATCGTAACAACAATTTTAGCATCAGGGTTTTCTAAATCTTTAAAACCATGAATTAAACACTCGTTCCAATTTCTAGCTAAATTTCCTGTATCCCAGTCAGGTCTTGTCATATTGTGTAATACATTTACTTTGTCTTTAAATTGATTATCAATATGAAACTCGCTGTGATTGTTTATAATGTTAACCTCGGTATCAGGAATCATACTAAAATCGGTATGATTAAAAAGTCGATCTAAAGTATCGTTTAAAACATCAGGCCTCTTATATGTAACAATGAAAACTTTCATATTTTTCATTTGATTAGTCTCACAGCTTCGTCCCAATCTGATTCAGTGTCAATATCTAAGTTTTCGGGGCCATTAATTGAATAAAAGTAAGGATTCATTCCCACTCTATTTCCTGTAGAAATAATGACCTCTGGGTTAAAAATATAGAAAGCGGAATTTTCCTCATACACTTTGGGTAAATCTTGGGTTTGTTCCATCTTTAATGGGTTGTGATTTATAGGACAATATCCATATTTTTCTTTTCTCCAAAATCTTGAATTAAAAACGTTACAAGAAACAACTGAATCGTGCTCCTGCATCAAAGAAAAAGCGCTTTCTAAAGTGTCAACTTTTATGAAGGGGCTTGTGACATGCATTTGTAATATCGGTTCATTTATTTTAAAAATTGAAATAAAATTCTTAATGAGATCACACACCGAGACTTTATGCCCTATGAGAGCCTTACTCCTTCGAAAAGTATTTACATGTTTGAGTCTGGGGTCTTTTTTAATTTCAGATATTATTTCTTGACTATCAGTGTCAACATATACTGAGTGATCTTTTAATTTTAACAGCGTGTGTTTGTATAAGGGCTCATTGCCAAATATTCTAAAATTCTTATTTGGAACTCGCTGAGATTTATGTTTTATGGGTATAAAAACTATCATATTTATTCAGGATTTTCGAAGTGGTGAATCGGCTAGTCTTTCCTTTTCTTGTCCGATAGAAGGGCATCTATTTTCTGTTCTATGTATTAAATCATAAAACATCATCATAGTCATTACTTCAACTGTATGAAAATAATCACAGTTCATATTAAGTTCGTCAACATCAGAACGAAGAGCGGCAGACTTTTGACCGCTCATCATAAATGTGCCATAACCATTATCTTTTGCCCAGTGCAGCGCATCCACAACGTTGGCTGAATTTCCAGAACAAGAAAGTCCGACCACCAAACAATCTTCTGGGGTGTCAACTTTATGGGAGATTGTTTCGAGCCAACGAACAAAAATTTGATTGTAACCATGATCATTAGCATTAGATGTAATAAATCCAACACTATCAAAAGAAAAAACAGCCTTATCTGGGATAAGTCTTGACAAATCTGTTGCCATATGACTAGCAACATAATGTAGCCCCCCATTTCCAATAAGGAATATTTTTTTTGCATTTTGAATTTTGGTGATAAGTGATGCATACTCTTCTGTAGAAGAGACATCATTGCATTTCTGTTCAATATTTTCAAAGTTAATCATCATCATAATACTTCTCCTAAAGATTTTTTAATAATCTCAATTCCCATCAAACAGTCCTCTTCAGATAAATTTAAATTAGGTCTCAAACGGATTGATTTTTCTCCAGTGCTATTACAGATCAATCCATTGTCGTATAACTTCTTAACAAGTCTATCACGCTCATTCCCGTTTGTCAAATCAAAACCCAATATTAATCCGAGATTCCTAAAATTCTTAATCCCATCTATTTTGGATAAATTATCTTTGAATATCTTTGATTGATTATTTACATTGTCAAGTATATTGTACTTTTTGTAGGCATCTATAATATATTTACACCTAATCATATCTGAAACGTCGGCATCCCAGGTTACCTCTAGTCTTATGCTTTTTTCAGGGCTAAATATTTGCCCTAGGTGATCCTTGGTCATTATACCAGATAGTTGAGTTTTTTTACCAAAAATAACAATATCAGGAACTATTTCAACATTTTCATAAAACCAGAGTTTTCCTGTTCCTCCAAAACCAATTTGGATTTCATCAAACACCAAAGGCACTGAATATTTATCGCACAAATACCTTAAGGATTTAAAAAAATCTTTATCCTGATAAATGTCCCCTGCACTGCATTGTATTGGTTCAACCAGAAGACAGGTAACATTGTCCTTCTTAAACTTTTCCTCTACTTCTTCCAAATTGCAATTTATTTTTGTAGAAAAAATCTCTGGGAAACCTAATAGCCTGGCGTCGGCTCCTGGGAATCGTGATGTTACAAAGCCGCCGTAACTATTAATTCCGTGAAAACTATTATTAAATGAGACAATATTTGGTGGCAATATTTTTGATCGTCTTTTGTTTGCATATTCTATACAAGTCTTAATGGCTGCCTCTACAGCTAGGGCACCAGTACAAGTATAATGAAAATGTTTAAATTCGCTGCCGCCGGCATATTCCTCAAATAACTTATCAAATTCCAGTGTTATATTGGTGGTAAATTCACAATTGTTTACTTTGAATGACGATGCATTTATATAATCTTCTACAAACTCTTTTGAACTAAAAATCTTATGATTATAACCCAAAGGAAGTGAAGCGTACATTCCAAAAAAATCTAAATATTTTCTATTTGTATTAGTGTCGTACAGATAACTATCTTGACTTTTTTTGAAGTCAATATTTATATTAAATTTGCTACTTCTTGCTATGTTTCTTTTAGCCATTATAGCCTCGTATTGTGGGATATGTGTTTTTAAACCAATTACAAGTTTTAATCAAACCATCCTGCAAACTAGTATATTCAAAATTACTTAATCTTTTAACCCTTTTATGATCAGAAGGTTTCCTGTATTGACCTGATGGGGCTGAGGTGTCCCAAATTATTTTATCTTTATTGAAATCAAATATTGTGCAAATTGTTTCTGCTACTTCTTTTATCGAGACTTCACTTTCATTACCAACATTTAAAATATCTGAAGAATTATAGGAGTCTAATAACTCGACTATTAGTTCTGCGATATCTGCCGAAAAAGTAAATTCTCGAAGAGGTGTGCCATCCCCCCATAAAGTAACAGTAGAGTTATTTAACTTTGCTTCGTAAATTTTGCGAATCATAGCAGGAATTACGTGAGAATCATCTAGATGAAAATTATCATTTATACCATAAAGATTATTTGGCACTATACAAAAATAGTTACAACCCCATTGTTGTCGATAGGATCGAGATTGAACTTCTATCATTCTTTTTGCATACGCATAACCAAAATTACTAGGGTGTGGTTCTCCGTTGTGTATATTTTCTTCTCTTAGGGGATACGTGGCGTCATCAGGATATACACAAGTGCTCATTAGAGAGCATACGGTACCAACATTTGCCAACCTTGCACTCTCTAGAACATTAGTATTTATAAGAATATTATCACGAAAAAACACTCCATTGTTTTCACTATTGTTTTTAACACCACCAACTTTTGCAGCGGCGTGGATTATCTTAGATGGTTTGAGGTCGCTAATAAGCGAAATCGTTTTATCAAAATTTGATAGGTCACATTCTTTACTGCTTAAAAAATATGCCTCTGGGATGATATTTTTCAGCGCTGTGCCTACTAATCCTGTTCCTCCCGTAACCAGTATCATACATACTCCTAATAATCTGAGGATGTATAGATGTGATCAACATCCTCTCTACTTACAGCCAATCTAATCGCCTGTCCATTTCCAGTTGCTGTGATTTTGTGTATTTTGTTTCTTTCAATCCAAACCATATCTCCTTTTTTAACAGTAACTGTTCTTCCGTCAATATACCATTCCCACTCGCCCTTGAGAATATGCCACCACTCATCCCAATCGGAATGATAATGCATCCTGTTTCCTTCTCCTGGCATTTGAGCTATCAAAGTTGCAGAATTTGATTTAGAATTAACCAGTGTATGAGACCAACAAGAGTCACTTGGATTCTTTTCTATAATATCATCTATAGAAACTAGCTCTTTATTGAATTCATACATTGTGTTGTTTGTTACTCCATCATCAAGAAGTATCCTTAAGCGGTCGGCATCATAAATCTGTTCGTCATCATAATATTTTGCAGGAGCCTTTGTTTGAGTTAGTGCAAGTGCAATTGATTCTGCAAGAATAAAATCCTCCTCTTCATCGATATCCAGAGCAGCATACCCAGTTATTTCATAATACCCAATCGATCCATCCGGACCATGATAGGAACATCCAAATTTTTCCATATTGTTAATATACAATTCTGTGTTCCACGACATTAAAGAACAAGCGTAAGCCTGAATGGGTGTTAGATCTTGGCTAGGTGGAGTTGGTTTAGATCTCTCAAAATTAATTGGATTACCTTCATAAAGCGATTCAATTCTTACTGGCGTTGTTGAAACAACTGTATCGTACTGTGATGCCTTGGCTACAAATTGTTTAATTTGTTCTGGTGTAATAAACGGAGACGTGGGCAAAATTTGAACTATTGTGTCACAAGGAACATTTTGCACAAAATCATAAACAAATAAATCACTACCTACATTATCTTCACACAATTCAATAGGTCTCTTATAAAACTTAACACCATTTTTTGTAGCAATTTCTTCTAAAATTTCTGATTCTGAATTTACATATATTTCATCAAAACAGCCGGCTTGTACTGCTGCTTGTATGACATATTCTACTAAAGGTTTGCCATTTAAAAGTCTAATATTCTTTTTTGGTATTCTTTTACTACCAAGCCTGGCTGGAATTACCGCTATAACTTTTGACATTTTTTACTCCGTATCGTGTGTAGCCATTCTAGGCATGTGTTTAAAAGATTGTATTCTTTTTTCCATCTTATCAGACTTTATTTTTTCTAATGGTTCTTTATCATATTTGAATCTTGGATCCTGAAGAAGTACGTTTCGACAATGCATAACTTGCGACATGATATCATGTACCATTACATCAGGACCAAGATATGTTCCCTCTTGACCTTGTTGTTTAATATATTCTGGATTGTATTTCTCTTCAATATTAGAGTACTCTCCGAAATTATAAAAATCCATGCCAAAGACAGCTAGTTCTTTTATGGAGTGCCGCAACAACATACTGTAGGCTCCATAACCAGAATTTAGGTTTGCACTGTATACCGTAAACAAGTCATCGTTTAGTTTTTCAATGTGTTTTTTTGCGTATATCTCCCAATATAACGCCCACCTGTCAAATGTTCCATCTTCTTGTTTCAAATGAGCAAAGGGGACACCAAACTTTTTGAGATATGTTTCATACTCTTCTACAACATCAGACCATATTTTGCTTCCAGGGTAAGTCTCTCTTGCGACTGTATTGTTAGAAATTATAAACTTTGGATAGTTTTCTGGCGGATTAGATTCTAAAAATTTTACAATTTTTGGACTGTAGCTTGAGTTCATGCAACTTTGAACTATATCCATTCTGCTTCCATAATCTTTTTCCGAAAAAATCTCTGGCTGAATCCTTACTACGACATCATAAGAATCGATTTCTTTACCTCTATTTTTTCCAATTAAGTAAGGAGCCGGACCAACTAAAGCAACTCTTTTTCCAGTTAAATACTCTTCCAACAAAGGATCAGGCTTAGAATTCTTGTAAAAAACAGAATCATTATCTTTCATTTGTTGAAATATTTCAACGCACTCTGTTATCGTAATTCTTCTTCTGTCAACTAATTTCTTGTTTATATCATCGACAATACTATACCAAGGATTCTTTCTAACCTTTAGCGTTTTAAAAGTAACAGTGTCTCGCAAAATGCTTTCAATTGCGTCTCTGTGCTCTTGATCAACTGGCTTCATTTGTTCCGTTATGGATATGCTCTTGTTGTTAAATTGTTCATGATTAAAATCAAAAAACTTGGAAATTTTTTCCTCATCATAATAATTTACATTTTTTGGTGATTTGACCGGTCTAAGCTCACTTCCAATGATAATGTTCAACATCGTGTTCTTAATGTGAAGTGAATCAAGTCTGTGGCGAGGGTCTCCCGACAGGTGCCAACTAGTCTCTAAAGACTCTAATAGTTTTTTCTTTTTAAATGAAGGAATTAACCATTCCCACATTTGATCCATACGATATTTTGACCACGCTGCATTCCTGTTGTGAGGCGTGTCCATATCCGTTACTAAGTTGTCATAAATCATTTTATGACTACATACCACATTTTTAAGAAATGGTATTTCCTGAATATTAAACAGGTGGCAAGCATCCATACCACCATCAAACCTTGTAATCATAGGGAAAAACCAATTCATCAAAGAGTGATGAATAACTTTCATACCACAGTGGGTAAAGGGAATTACAGAGTAATCATACTTGTTAAAATACTCTTTGTCCTGATTAAACGGAGTATGAAAACCAGGTCCAGGATAATATGTTAAAACGGCTGGTTCAAACTCTTCTAAATCCTCTAATATTTGTTCTAAAGCATTTAGATTTCCTTGAGGTTCAAATTTAAAATCATAGTCAACAAAAGCATAATAGTCGTATTTTTTTGGCACTTCAGATGCCAAAACATTTCGAGTGTCTACCCAGGTCGTATTCGGGCAAAACTTCATAGCGTCGGGATGGTTTTTGTCGTGAGTAACAAAATAAAAGTCACAGTCACGTTTATCGTTGAATAACTTAACGTGTTCTTTAGTTGGTTCACTAGGAGTTACTTGTAAGACACATAATCTTTTTCTCATATTGATTTTAATACTTCCTCTAAACTTAATCTCTTGAAACACCTTAGATTAGATATCGGACTACAGTTTATCACATTTATTCCGTGATGTGCAGCCCTGTATGCAAACATATTCCAAGTCGGAAGATGAAAAGATAATCCGTCAGGAACATTATATTCATCACCCTTTTGTTGATAATCATCAAACCAATAATTGGGATTTTTATCCGGTGTTTTTTCCATCACCAGCCCCCCTGGTCCATCTTTTTTGCTGCCATCAACAAATTCAACATAGTTACAATCTACACCAAGAAGAATTATATTCTTATACCCCATTGAAACCGCAACAGAACAAGCATTAGCACCACTATTTCCATTATCGTGAAAATTAGAAAAACAACTAATTGAATCATTCATTCGATTTGTTGATCCATAAGGAAGAAGATTAACAAATTGAAAGTTATCTTTTTCACTTATATTTCTTATGTAAAAATGTTTTTTGATCTTGTCAGAGTTAATTAAATCAATGAAATTTTGCTTATGATTGTCAGTAACACGATAATCAAAACATCCGTGATATGTAGGCCACCAGTTTAAACGGGGATAAGCTCGATAAGCTGAGTTTAATCCAAACGTGTCTATCCCATCTAACATAGAAAAGTTAACGTCTTTAAGCGATGGTCCATTACCCATAACAACTATTGTTTCGTTCTTAATCATAAAAACTCCAAAATGTAGAACACCTCGTGTTCATATGTTCTCGACAAGACTCAGCACTATTTGCCCAAGATTCATCTTTATGTTGAACGTTTTCATTCAATATAGTTTCGCACCCTAGCATTTGTGCTTCCATAACAAGCCTAGGGCAAGTGTCTGCACCATCAGGTAAAAATATAAGACCCTTTGATGTGGACAGTTTTATAAGTAATTCGTGGTAAGGTAAATCAGAAACAACCTCTGCTTTTAGTGAGTTTTCTTGTGCATATTTAACGCAATTTTCATAACCCTTTATCCAAGAATTTGTCCTTACGATGAGATACTTATCATCCTTTTCATTATTTTTTATTGAATCTATAAATCTTAGATCACCTTGTGAAAAAACAGAGTTTAAGGTTTTGGTATTTTCTTCCTTGATCGTTTTGACATTTTCTAAAAAGATCTGCTTTTGTGCATCACTCATAAACCATATTTTTTTTGCATACCCATAAAAAGCTAGATTTATCTTGTTTTCTTTTTTGTTAGCACAATCACATTCCTGTCCTGTCTGAATCCTGTGAAGATCTAGTGACCTGAATTTGCAGAACTTATAATCATACTCAACTATAGAATAATTGACATTTTTGATCAAATAAAGTTTCAAATTATTATTAAGCGAAGCAAAATTCAATACAACCCAGTGAGCTTCTTTATATTGATTAATAATAGAGTTTGTCAGATCTGTGCATTTTATCTTTACTGTATCTTTATTTTCAGGACTACCCTGAATAAGTGCCTCGGAGGTAAGTTCCGCACCCCCCACATAATCCTCAGCAAAAGCATCAGCCAAGAATACTGTCAGATTCATATCAGATCATCCAGAAGTGAATTAACTTCATCCTCATATTCTTCCGCAGATTTAAGATACGGAGAGAGTTCTTTGTTGTTAAAGTCTTTATACATCCCCTTAATAACTTTTAGATTCTTTTTTTCTGTAAGATAATTTGAAAGACTATTAGCATCTTCTAGGAACGATTCTTTATTCCTTCGAATAAAATTAAGAGATTTTTTAAAGGAATCTTCTTTTGGATATGCCCAAATACAAGATTCGGTAATCAAGCCAGGCATTAAATGCTGTTGTTCTACTGGTTTTAAGTCGTAAGCTACTTTAATAAAGTGGCTTTTAAATTTAATATTTCCAGCCCTGTTTTTACTAGGGGCTCTAAGAAAATCCAAATGGCCAGACCAGTTTGTTGCTATAATTGGAATACCGTTACAAGCTGCTCTAAAAATAGGTATACCAAAACCTTCGCCATGTGTGGCTGTAACATAACAGTCAATATAATCTGGATTATATAATGACTCCATCTCTTGCTCTGTTAAACTCCCGTGAACGAAATAAACCTTGCACTTTCTACTAGGTGCTATAGCGTGAAGAGTTGCTTGAATATCCTGCTTTGTTGCATAAAAATCCATAGTACTATTGTTATGCATCTGTGTTTTTACAATAAGTCCTACTTCTTCATCGTCTTTAAAGTTTTCTATAAACCATTTCAATGTTATCCCAAAGTTTTTTCTTGGTGCCATTTGAAGAACAGTAAGAAAGTTAAACTTTGTTTTGATATTCATACTTTTATAGATGTCTATTTGTTCCACAGTATCATCGTGTCCAAATGGTATAACTGTGATTGGACACGAAATCCCAACACCGTTTTCATCTTTTGTATTTTTAAGGTTTTCTTTTGCGTGATTGGATACAACTAAAATATGTTTCATAGCGTTGCATTTAGGGATCCACTCTGATGGTGCAAATGTTGTTTCTAAAGCGGCTGTGACACCTATGTCGTGTGGTGACATAGGCTGGAATTCATTGGGTGGTCTCACTTGGTAAGTGGCAGTAAACAAGTCACTTATATTAATATTACCTTGAGCATCTTGTCGAGATACAAAAAGACGATTTGTTTTGTCAATAAGACTTTTATACTTTTCGTAATATTTTGAACTACGACTAGTTGCAGCCCATTGAGTATCTTGGACATAGATTTCTATTGTATCTTGTAACTCCATAAGAGAATCTAATAATGTTCTAGCGTGCTCGCTGTAACCTGAAAGATTACAAACTGGACCGACAACTAATATTTTAGGTTTACTAATCATAATTCTGCCACCCTAATGTTATTATAATTTTTTCTATTCTCCCAAGACCCTCTCTCTTCATAAGTGCGTAACATTAAATCAATCCATTGTTTCTTGAAAGTTTCAAAATTATAATTATTTTTAACATGTTGTTGTCCAAGTTCACTAAGATTTTTTAATTCCTCTGGGGTTTTATTACGCATCTCTACAAGGGCGTTAATAAGATCGTCTTTGTTGATTCTGTCCTCGTAAATATATGGTACCTGCTGCGATCCAATCACCGCCTTAGAACTTGGTTCAATTCCAATACCAAACCATTTCTCTCCATCTGTGACTTGTTCTTGTAAGCCGCCGGTCATGTTAACAATAATTGGAGTGCCGCAAGACAGAGATTCAAGAGTTGCCAATCCAAACCCTTCTGCATCTGAAATGTTAATCGTACAATCAGCCATTGTATAAAGTGCTGCTAATTGTTCGGCCTGAAGTTTATTTGTGGAAAGAAATATTTCCCCTTCATTAAAGCCTAGATGTCCAGAAAGATAATGTAAGGGTTGCCCATGAGGATCAGTGGGGTCTGTGTGCATAAATAGACACACTTTTGACCTATCTACGTCTTCCCGCTCCAAAAATTCCTTAAACCAATATATCAAACTGCCAGACTGTTTCCTTCTAGCATTTCTATTGTTCCAGAAAAATATAAATCTGTCTTTTAACGCTGGATTTATTCTATATAACTCATCTATTTCTGAAGATGGTCTTGGATAGAAAATATCTGAGTTTACTGCGTGAGGAACATATTCTTCCTCTACTTCTGGGCATACATTCTGAACTATATCACTTGTTACTTTCGAAATACTTGCGATTACATCATTAGCATCATAATATCTCTTATTGTATTCTGGATATGGATAATTATCCCAAACGTGATAGTAAACCATAGGTAATTTATCTCGAATCTGATCGTCTATTGACCACAACCATTCATAAAAACGTGGGTCCGTCATAAAATATAGAATATCTGGTTTTCGATCTGCAATAAATTGACTAATCATTTGAGCATTTCCATAACCATCAATTGGGAATATTTCCCAAAATCCTGGATATCCTTCGATACTCTTAGGCTCATAACTATGATGTTTAATCGCTCCCCCGAGAGAAATCACATTAAATTTACCACTATTAAGAAGTGCTTCTATAACATATTTTGTCTGGGTTCCCACTCCCGAAGGCAACAAAGGGTGGTCACTTATGGTCATAACCGTAATTTTTTTATCCAATTTAGTACCTCATTTGCAATATTCTGTCTTATAAAATTCACAGACACCTGGGCGGTGTTTGCAACTTGTACAAGAATTTCTGTTTTTAATATATCGTTCTTTTGTAATATTGTATAGGGCTGTAGTCAAAGATTTTAATGCATCTGTCGTTCTTTTTTTAGCTGCCGTAATTCTGACAAATTCAACTTTCTTTCCAGGCTTAGCAGTACGCTTCAAAAGGACAAAGTGACATTCGATGTCTTTGGGGTCAACATCATATTTTTGCGAGTAAAAATGTTTATATAATACAAGTTGATAGGCCATAACTTTATCGCTTTTCTTTTCACGACGCCAACCCCAGGAGCAAGTCTTCCAATCAATTAGGTGAACTTTTTTATCCTTCTTAGAATGAACTACAAGGTCAATAAAGCCTTTGAATTTTTTTTCTGCTTCCGTGAATTCGGTGATAGGTTGATACAAAAACTCCTCAGCAGCTAAAACGTGCCAATCCTCGCCAAGCTTCCCAAATTTTTCTACTAGTGAACGATAAAGGTCGGGAATAATCTCAATACCGTGAGCCATCCACAAAGGCAGATCAAAGTCGTTAGCCGCTCTCTGTTGCTCATCAGCCGGCAGAGCTTTCAATTCTTTTACGAATTGCTCCTTAAGCAGGGTAGTAATCTTTTCCTGAGACCTATACTGTTCAGTCTTTGTGAGAGTTTCCTCACACAGGGTATGTAAAGCTTTTCCAAAGGCAGTGTAGATATTGCCTTCAAACTTATTGATCTTGTCAATATAGGTAAGTTTATGATAATGTGGGCAAATAAGCCAATTCTTCCACTCTGAATAAGAGATATGTTTTCCAGCCAAAGTTC
>Ga0209348_1000474_pt1 | contig 21026 bp, 29 predicted proteins | sample ETNvirenome_2_30_FD_184065 | JGI IMG/M metagenome (GOLD analysis project Ga0209348, IMG submission 184065) | Marine viral communities from the Pacific Ocean - ETNP_2_30 (SPAdes) (version 2) | ecosystem: Environmental > Aquatic > Marine > Oceanic | place: Pacific Ocean | collected 2013-06-22
ACTGTTCAAAATAACATCGGTATAGCTACAACATCTACGCCAGGTATAGCAAGTTTTGCTTCTGCTAATTTTGCAGTAAGTGCTGCAGGTGAAGTTACACTTGCTGACACAGGTGTATCAGCTGCTACATATGGATCTGCTAGTGCAGTACCTGTATTTGCAGTAAATGCTAAAGGTCAAATAACTAGTGTCACTAATACTAACATAAGTATAACACATGCTGCAATTAGTGATTTTGATACAGAAGTAAATACTTTAATAAAAGCTAGAGAGTTTGATGGAACAAACAGTGGTACTGGTACTTCGCATACCTTTACTCATAACTTAGGAACTAGAAACGTAATAGTACAAATATATGATAGTTCAACTTATGAAACAGTATTTGCTAAAGTTGTTAGAACTTCAACAAGTGTTGTTACAGTTACTACTGCATCAAGCCTAGGCGCTGGAGATATAACAGCAGTAATAACAGCTATCGATTAATAAACAAATAAAATTAAATTAAATTAAATGGGAGTAAAATTTATAGACGATATAAATGTTACAGGCGCAGCAACTATATCAAGTACACTTACTTTGTCTAGTATTGCAGAAGCAGGTGAGGAAACAGTAACTGCTCTGTTTGAAGAGTCTGGAGTTATTAAGAAAAAAGAATTAGGAACTAATGCTTTTAGTAGCGCTACAATACCTACGAACAATAATCAGTTAACTAATGGTGCTGGTTATATAACATCACTATCAGGAGCAGTGCTTACTTCAGGTAATCAAAGTATAGCTGGTGTAAAAACTTTTACTGAAGAAGAAGGTGGTATTGTAGCTAACTATGCGTCTACTGATGGTTCAGCTGGTATTACAACTACTATAGGTGTTAGAAACGCTAGCCAGTCTCAAAACTTAACTTTAACTATCAAAGATGGTATTGTAACTGGAGTATCAAGTGATAGAAGATTAAAAACTAATATAACATTAATAGGTACTTCAGATAGTGGTATTAACATATATACGTTTGAATATAAATACAAGTTCAGTATAGAAGGAGTTGGATTATTCCAAGGTGTTATGTCAGATGAAGTTCCAGATTATGCGGTTAGTGTAGATGCACATGGCTTTGACATAGTTGACTACTCATTAATAGACGTAGAGTTTAAGAGAGTATCTATATGAAGCTAATACAAGACTGGAGTAGCGAAGATAAAAGCAAGTTACTACAAAGAATACTAGAAGTATTAGGAGATAAAGAGTACGTAGATATAGTTGTATACGGAAGTAGAGTTACTGGTAATTTTACAGTTAAATCTGATATTGATGTAGGTGTTTACGTTAATGAAATTAAAAGATGTCCATGCTGTCATTTACAACCAACTGAAATAATAAACTATGTAAATGGCATATATCACCCAGAAAACGAACTTGGCAATTGGTTTCTTATGGATATAACATTTCATTTAGCTGATAAAATTAAAACTAACAACTGGACAGAGTTTGAAGAAACATACGACTTGCCTAAGTATTCTTTAATAACTAACGAATATTACCCAGGTAATAAAGAACAAACCAAAGCTTTTAAAAATAAAAAATATTAAATAACCGAACTATCAAGTGATAGTATATAATAACCAACGTTTAACTTAAAACCAAATACAATGACGTTTTTATATACCCGCACTAATACGTGGTCTAGTGCACCACAACCAAACGAAGATACCATTAAGTTATGGGAACATATTACTCAAAAGTCAAACTGGAGAATAGTTCAACTACCTAATGGATTTTTACAAACCGAATACAAATCAATAGACTCTGATGACTGGATCGATGTGACTAGAAGAGAAACAATAGATGGCGCTGAAAAAGCTATCGACGCTTCAATAGAACATTATCTAAGAAAATTAGAGTTTACCAAAGGACCGAAAGTAGTTAAAACCTTCGAGTAAAGTATTCATATAAATATAATTTAATTAAATATAATGGAAGATATAAAGCTAGTTAAAGACTTGGCTTTTGGTGAAACAGCTAAAAGCCAGGTATTAACTGGTGTTGAGAAACTAACTAATGCAGTAGGCTCAACACTAGGTGCAAGTGGTAAATGTGTTATTATAGAAGATAACCAAGGTGATCCACAAATAACAAAAGATGGCGTTACTGTAGCAAACAGTATTACATTAAGAGATCCACTAGAAAATATAGGTGCAACATTAATAAAGCAAGCTGCTCAACGTACAGTTAAAGAAGCAGGCGATGGAACTACAACAGCAACTATATTAGCTCATGCAATATTAAAAGAAGCTAATGATCATAGCTTACTAGATGATATTAGAGCAATGAAAGAAGGAATTAATCAAGGTGTTACAAAAGTTATAGAATATATAACAAAAAACTCAAAGTCAGTAAGTGGTGATAAAATTACACAAGTAGCTACTATATCAGCTAACAATGATGTTGAGTTAGGTAACACAATAGGTGAAGCTTTTAAAATGGTTGATGAAACAGGTGTAGTTGTAATGGAGATAAATGATCAACCTAAAACAAAAGTAGAACTTATAGACGGTGTACAATATGATAAAGGTTTAACAAGCAATAATTTTATGACTGATAAGACTAGAGGCATTGCAGAACTTAATAATCCATTAGTATTAATCGTTGAGTCTCATATAGAAAACATTAGAAAAATACAACCAGTATTAGAATATGTTATCAAACATAATGAGAGTTTATTAATCATTGCAGATGTAGATAGGCAAGTTATGAATGCCTTGGCAATGAATAAAATAAAAGGTAATATAAAAATAAATATTATCAATGCACCTACATATGGTGTTAGTAAAGCAGAGACACTTAGTGATTTATGTTTATTAACAGGTGCTAAATTAATTAATGAAGACTTAGGTGATGATATGAATATCATACAACCTGATTATTTGGGTAGATGTATAAAAGCTACTACTAACAAACAAGAAACTATATTAAAAGTTGAAGCTAACGAAGATATAGATGAAGTAGTTGAGTCATTACAAAAAGAATTAAAAACAAATAAAAACCCAAGTAAAGTAATTCAAATAGAAAAAAGATTAGCTAGATTAAAAGCTAAAGTTGCTACGGTAAAAGTAGGTGCTAATTCTGATATAGAGCTGAAAGAAAAGAGAGATAGAGTTGAAGATGCTATATGCGCTACAAAAGCCGCGATCAAAGATGGTATTGTCCCAGGTGGCGGTATCGCTTTGTTAAATGCTTCTCAAAATTTAAAACCAACAAGTATTGGTGAAGAAGTATTATATTGCGCTATACGCAAACCTTATGAAACAATATTGCGCAACGCTGGTATACAAGAATATGTAGATCCAGATGAAGACGGTAGAGGACTAGACGTGGTTACAGGAAATACGGTAGATATGGTTAAAGCCGGTATTATAGATCCTTTATTAGTTACTAAAAGCGCGTTAATGAACGCGGCTTCAGTAGCAACCACTATATTATCAACCGATTGTGTAATCAACAATGTTAGAGATGAAAGCGGTAGGTAAGTATATAGTAATTGATCCAGTCAAAGAAGATAATGTTAAAACACAAGGTGGTTTAATACTGGGCGAGCAACAAAGAGAAGATATAAGGTATCGGCAGGCTACAGTTGTAGCTGTCGGTACTGATGTTGAAGGTATAGTACCAGATGACGCTATTTACTATGATAGGTCATCTGGCTTCAACATAGAACTAAATAATAAAGAATACAAAGTCATAAAAGAATTTGATGTTGTAGTAATTTTGTAATTATGAGTAGATTACGTAAAGGTAAAAAATTTAAAGGCGGATCATTCGCAGAAACATTTAAAAAAGGTATATCAACTAATACACCTTTCGCTGTTGTAATAGCTGGCGATAAGATAGTACAAGATGCTGTTGATGGAGCAGCTGCTGCCGCTAATGAAGCTGCTAAAAGTAATCCTGCTGACATTATACCTAGCGATACAGACTACTCAAGAGAAGAAATAGGTGCTTATTTCCAAAGAAGAAAACTAGCAAAAGAACAAGAAGAGTTTGAAGCCAAACAAAAAGCTGCAGAAGAAGCTGCTAATCAAGTAGATCCTACTACACAAGCTGACGCAAGCAGAGGCGAGCAAATAGGTTTTGATGATGACTACGATGAAGCTGGTACTAAAAAAGAAATAAGACAAGAAGCCAAACAAAATAGAAAACAAATTAGAGCTCAGAAGAAACAATCTAAAGCTTTAGCAAGACAAAAGAAGAAAGATGCTAAAGCGGCTGCTAAACAATTAAGTGGTAAAGATAAACGTTTAGCTAAAAAAGCTGCTAGACAACAATCTAGATCAGATAAAAAAGCTATAAGACAACAGAAAAGAGCAGCTAAAAAAGCAAATAGAAAAGCTAAAAGAAGAGCAAAAAAGGGAAGAAAATAAATGAGAAGATTAACTTCTAGTGATTTAAAAAAATTAAATTTACTTAAATACTATAGAATTATTAGAAAGTGGGCTTGTAAAATTAGTGATCTAACAGATGCTGATTTAGAATTACTAATATACTTAGATGCCATTGAACACTTTACCAAAGATGATTTTAAAAAAGGTACGTACTCATATAGCTGGGATAACAGACGCTGGAACAGATTATTGAAACAAGGGTGGATAGTTGTGTGGAGAGAGAGAAATCGCACTACCCAAAAATATCATATATATAAAGTTTCCTACAAGTGTAAACAGCTAATCAGTCGTATGTACCGAATCATGTTGGGCGAAGAAGAAATGCCAACTAAAAAATTAGAAGCTAATAATAAATACTCTTGGAAAGTTATGGCAAAGGCTATAACCTTTGCAAATAAAGATAAAAGAATATGACAAAAATAAGAAAAAGCCTTATGAACAAGCCAATAGAAAATATTGACAAAGAAGGTGAAGTAACTTTAAAACCTATTATAAATAAAACAGCAGATGGTGAATCAGTAATTTTAGATCAACCAAATATTGCTAATAAATCAAAAATAGCTATGCAAGTAAAAAGTAAAGGATCTGCATTTCCAATGATCCAGCCAAATCCAAACATGCCAGAGCAGTTTAAAAATAGAGCTGGTAGACCGATGGAAAGCAATATGCTTACTAACGATCCCAATATAAATCAACCTATGAATAGAGTTCCTGCTAGCAATGCTAAAAGAGAAGAGATGTTTGGTTCTATAGCTAGTAATCAAGGTACTATGAATCCAGTTGTAGATCCAAGTAGAGGAACTCAACAAGCTTCAATATTTCCACAAGCACAGTCTTCATTTGGTATGAAAGCTAAACCTGATTTTTTAGATTTAGATAAAGACGGTGATAAAACTGAGCCAATGAAAGAAGCTGCTGGTGATGCTCCATCAATGAAATATGGACCTAGCAAAGAGTTAGTAGGTAATCAAAAAAATTTAAACCCAGGTTTAAGAGCTGCTATTGAAGCTGCACCAGGTATGTATGACGGACCTGCTAAAAGATCATTTAAAGCTTTTGATCATGCACATACTAAAGTTACTAAAGGTAATTTAAAAGCTACTGAAAGAGATGATGCTGCTCATATGGATTATTTAAAAAGAGATATTAAGTATGATGCCAAGCATGGTGGTAGCAAAAAGCAAATGCTTGACGATGAAAAGCATATATCTAAATTAGCTGGTGATTTAAAGTACGATGCTAAAAAGAAAAGAAAGTACGATAACGTGTAAACGAGTAAACATTTTACGTGATTATAATAGTACCAAACCATTAAAAAATAAGATATGAAATATATGAATCAAAATCCAGCAGGTAAAAAAATAAAATGTGGATGCAAACCATTAGGTACTAGAGTTATGGTATCAAATAATATGACTGTAATGCCAACATTAAAGCACATCGATAATATCGAATATAAAGGTAACGCTGTGCTAAACGCAAATAAATAATGGGACTAGAAGATTTAAAGTTATATTGTTTAAATATAACTTCGTTCACGATCGCGAGTTTAGACTGGATGGAGCCAATATTAGAAGTAACACTATTGTTAATGACCATTGGGTATACAGCTCATAAATGGTGGAAGCTAAAGAACAAATGAGAAATATTAAAGAAATAATTATTCACTGCTCAGCTACTAGAGAAGGCCAAGATATAAGTGTAGATACTATAAAAAAGTGGCACGTTGAAGGTCGTGGCTGGTCAGACATAGGCTATCATTTCTATATAGATATAAATGGAAATATACAAAAAGGTAGAGATATAGCTAAAATCGGGGCTCATTGTTCAGGGCATAACCGTAATTCTATCGGTATATGTTATTGTGGTGGCGTTGAAGAAGACGGTAAGACCCCGAAAGATACTAGAACAGAAACACAAAAAGAAAGTTTACTTGCAGTACTTAGAACTTTAAAAGCTATGTACCCGGAAGCTTCTATATATTCACACAATGAGTTTGCTAACAAAGCATGCCCATCATTTGACGCAACTAATGAGTACAAAGATCTCTGAAAACACCAACATACAACTTGACTTAAAAACTGTAATAGCTATAATAATGGTAACAGCCTCTTTCGTAGGTATGTATTATACATTGCAAGCAGATATTGAAGAAGCCAAAAAACTACCACCTATAGAAGTTACTCGTTTAGAGTATGAGTTAAAAGAAGAGTGGAACGAAAAAATGATTTTACAACTTAAAGATCAAGTTGAAATGTTACAAGAGACTAGTGATATATTAAAAGAAGAAATTAAAATAACATCAGCAATGTTAAAAGACGGAACTGAAGCTGATGGTAAATTTGAAGAGCTTCAAAGACAGCTAGAAGAATTAGAAAAAAGAAAACCTAAAACAACTGTTATAGTTAAAGAAGTTGAGGTTCCTAAAAAGAAAAAGTGGTAAATGGCTACTAAAAATAAATTAAAAAAAGTATCATCTCAATTAAAGAAGTCTGTTAAAGCTCATGCTAAGCAGGCTAAAATAATTGATGGCTATTTGCAAGATTCACCACTAAGTAAGTTAAGAAAAACTACGCGTGGTAAAGGTAGGCATTTTCTTAGTGCTAAAGAAGGTGGAGGTATGACAGCTAAAGGTAGAGCTGCATATAAAAAAGAAAATCCAGGTAGTACGCTTTCAGCTCCTGTGACTAAAAAAAATGTTAAACCTGGAAGCAAGGATGCTGCTAGAAGAAAGTCGTTTTGTGCAAGATCAAGGTCTTGGACTAGCGAAAGAGGTAAAGCAGCTAGAAAACGTTGGAGATGCTAAACTAAATACTATGTGGAAATTAACTAAACAATATTTAAAAGACGTATGGGCTTTACTATGGAGTAAAACTACTTTAGATGAAAAAGTAATAGCAACAGTAAAAGACGTTAAAAAAAGATACAAACTAACAACGCAAGAATTAAACGACGTTGCTAAAGCTATAAGAGAAGTTGGTAATCAAATAGGTGATATTGACGATGCTTTAAAAGGTAAAGGTAGAAAAGGTAGAAAACAGCAATGAAAGAAGTATTAGACTTAGTAAGAGAATTTGGATTATCACTAGTAGTAGCAGTAGCCGCTTCATATGCTTTATATAAGTTTTTCTTTTTTAGTATTAGAGAAGTTAAATCAACTTTTGAAAAGAGGCATGAGACTATGGCTAAAAATATGGAAGAGGTTAAGGTAAGTTTAGCTGAAGTTAAGTCTGATTTAAAAGTGTTAGTAGAGTTTTTAAAATCTTATAAAAAATAATTATGAGTAAATTTAAAATGCAGTCGCCAATTAAACTGGATCCTGTGCCAAGATATGATGTTCCATTTATGCCGGATAATGTAGAAGATAATTCTGGATTAGTCGCTAAAGCTAATAAAAATGGTACAATGATAGTTAATAAGAATATACCAAAAAATTCTAAACTATATAAACAAGCAAAATCTCATGAAGATCATCATTTAAAAGATATGATGCAAGGTAAATTAGATTATGATGCTAACGCTGTATATCATAACTTAGATGGTAAAGGTGTTAAAAGAGTTGACAGAAAAAACTTTGATGAAAGTAATAAAAACTTACCTTGGGAAAAGCAAGCTTATAAAGCTGGTGTAGCAATGGAAGATAAAGATATGAGACCTAATCCTAATAAATTAGATGGACCACCAAATATGAAAGAAAAAGACACACCCTTATCTTATTATAAAATAGGAAGTAAACCTCGAAGAGAGTCTGATATGGACAACGTTTCGATGACAGAGAGATTTGGCAATGCTATGATTAAAAAGTTTGGACCTGCTAAAACAGGATGTGCTATATCTAAATATGGTGGACCTGCTAAAATAGAATTAGGTAAAGACACAGATGCTAGTGGAGAAACAGAAGAAGAGAAAAAGCTTAAGAAAGAAAAAATTAAATGGAGTGAAGAAAAACAAGTTGCTTTAAAAGAAGGTGATTTAGGTTTTGATGATCCGGATTTAAATGTTAGAAAGTTTGAGCAAAAAGGAACAAGAGATTATTATCAAGGCACTAAAAAAATGTCTAGTGATGATTGGGCTAATTGGCTTAAAACACCAGCTGGACAAAGGTATACTGAAAACTTAACTAAAAGTAGATTTGAAGTAGATTTAAAACCAATTAAACCTAGAGAAAATCCAATTGAAGTAAGTAGTATGCCTGAACCACGGCTAGAAACTTTTGATGTAGATGGATTTGATGAAGATAAAAAGAAAAATTTTACGTTTAAATTTCCTGGAAGAAAAGGTAAAGGAAAAAATATAAAACAAAAGTTATCAGCTACTGAAGGTGATACATCAGTATGTAGAGTAGATGAAAAAGGTAAGCCAAGTAAAGGCTGTAAAACAAAAGGAATGAGTAGAGGTAAGACAATAAGAAAAGTCAAGAGTGGAAGAAGAAAACTACGTAGAAGCGGAGGTTTATATTAATAGTTATGGCTAAGAAAAAATTTGCAGAAACTAAAGTAGGTAAGTTTTTAAAAGAAAAAGCGCCTGCTGTTTTAAACACTATAGGAGACATATTACCTGATCAAGGCGGACTTGGTATAGTAAAAAATATTATATCAAGTGATAATAGTATAGAGCCACAAGATAAAGAGATGGCAATGAAGCTATTAGAGCAAGATATTGCTGAAATGCAAAATGTATCTAATAGGTGGAATAGCGATATGAAGTCTGACTCATGGTTAAGTAAAAACACTAGACCTTTAGCTTTAATATACCTTACATTTGCCTCAACACTTTTAATAGTATTAGATTCATTTCATACTAGGTTTGACGTAGACTCAGCATGGGTTGAACTATTAAAAACACTATTAATAACAGTTTATGTAGCGTACTTTGGTAGTAGAGGCGCAGAAAAAATAACAAAAATAAAACAATAAATATGGCACAATTTAACGACTGGGAACCACAACTAGGTCCCGTAACTGGAAAATTACAACAAGAGCCTAGGGTATTTGGTCACGATGCCGCATCAGTTACACCTGGCGCTTTAAACTTAAACTTACCTGACTCAAGAGTTTTAAAAGTAACTACAGTTGGTAGTGGTTATGATTCAAGTGATGTAGGCGATACATTAACTCAATCATCTACAACTGGCAGTGGTACAGGTATGGAAGTTAATATAACTGAAATATCAGGTACTACTTTAGGAGCAGTAACTGTAATTACAGCTGGATCTGGATATGTACCAGGCGAGGTAATTACTTTTTCAGCTGCTTCAAGTGGTGGATCAGGTGGTAAAGCAACTGTACAAGCAGATGGTATTACTTTACCAGATGTAACTACTAGAGGAGCTGTGATATATAGTGGTAAATCTTCAGCGCAAGATGTAACTATTATAACAGAAGCAGGTAATGCTGTTGAGTTCAAAAACGTTCAACCAGGTACAGTAGTTGGAGATAAAGCACCTGTATTAGCAATGGCAGTTAAAAATGATGACTCGCCAACAGATTTAGTAGCTATATACTAAAACAATAAAAACAATTAAATTAAATCAAATGTCAAATATAAAAAACAGACTGCGTGGTAAAGTTACCAAAGCAGAACTAGAGAAAATTCAACAACAACAAAATAAAGTAAACTCTATACTAATGGAGTTAGGTTATCTTGATTCTAAAAAACACGCTTTACTACATGAATTAGCTGATGCTAACGTAGTAGTAGACGGAACTAAAAAAGAATTACAAGATAAGTATGGTCATATAAATATTGATCTTGCTACTGGTGAGTGGAAAAGAAACGAAGAAGATGTCAGTAATAAGAAAGATTAGTATAGGTTCTGATTATAAAAATGATGCTATGCATTATTCTTTAGATCAGGAAGTTTACGGTGGTCATCGAATATCAGATATATTATTTGATGATCAAGATAATTCATATAACATATATATTACAAAGTCTAACGAGGTTTTGCCTTGGAAAAAGTTTAATAATAATATGGCTATATCTGTTGAATATGATCTCAAGTATTAATGAAGAGTTTATATAATTTCATTGTCAAGCCTTTAAAACAAAGGTATGACAACGTTAGAAAAATAGGTGATAAAACACTTATTATTAATACCACTATAGAACACCACCAATTTGTGAGTAAAGAAGCAGTTGTTGTTTCGGTGCCAGCTGCTTATAGCTCACCTATAAAACCTGGTGACAAAGTTTATGTACATCATAATTTATTTCGTAGATGGTATGATCAAAAAGGTAAAGAACGTAATAGCTCAACTTATTTTAAAGACGACTTATACTTTTGCTCTCCTCAGCAAATATACATGTATAATGGAAAGTGCTTTAATAATTATTGTTTTATTATGCCTGTTTTTAACCAGGACGAATTTAAGACAATAAAAGAAAAACCTAATGTTGGTATAGTAAAATATAGCAATGATGCCTTAGAAGCCGTTAAAATAACACCTGGTACACTTGTAACGTTTACACCAAACTCAGAGTTTGAGTTTATTATAGGTGATGAACGACTTTATTGTATGAAATCAAATGATATAGCTTTAACTCATGAAAACAAAGGAGACGAGAAAGAATATAATCCGAGCTGGGCAAAAAGCAGTTAACGAGTTAATTAAAGTAGCAGAAGAGCAAATTATAACTGATAGCTCTGATGATCTAGCAGCTGATCGTTTAAAAAATGCAGCAGCTACTAAGAAGCTTTGTATTATGGATGCTTTTGAAATACTACAACGTATTGAAGAAGAAGAGTCAATATTAAATGGAGAAGACAAGACAAAAGAAGTAAAATCATTTAAAGGTTTTGCAGAGGGGAGAAGTAAATGACTTATCAACAAACTCTTTATAAAGAACTAAAAGACGTTATTAATCCTAAAATACTAGCAAAGCAAAACAGATTTAAGAAGTGGGAATACGGATATAATGTAGAGTATGATTTTGTAGTAATAAGTAAAACAGGTAAAATTGGAACAATCATTGAAATACAAGGTCTCCGCATTGCTTTACCAGCAGCAGATGAACCGTTTAAACGAAGCAAGAAACAAGAGGAACAGCGTTGGGCAAGATTTGAATATCCAAAAGAATTACAAAGAATTAAAACAAGATTTGACTGGGAAGAATACCCTTTAGATTTTAAAGAAAAATGGTACGATTATATTGACAATGAATTTAATAGACGAGAAAAAGGATTTTGGTTTTATAATAATGGTATTGCTACTTACATTACTGGCACTCATTACATGTACTTGCAATGGTCAAAGATCGACATTGGAGCACCTGAATATAGAGAATCAAACAGACTCTTCTTTATATTCTGGGAAGCTTGTAAAGCAGATCGCAGATGTTACGGCATGTGTTATCTCAAAAACAGACGATCTGGATTCTCTTTTATGGCAAGCGCAGAACTTGTCAACCAAGCTACAATATCTTCCGATGCTAGATTCGGCATACTTTCCAAGTCTGGTGCCGATGCCAAAAAAATGTTTACAGATAAAGTTGTCCCAATATCCGTTAATTATCCGTTTTTCTTCAAACCAATTCAAGACGGTATGGATCGGCCAAAGACTGAGTTGGCATATAGGGTTCCGGCATCCAAACTTACTCGTAGAAAGTTGGAGACGAATGAACAACTTACAGAACTAGAAGGACTCGATACAACTATTGACTGGAAAAATACAGGTGATAACTCTTACGATGGTGAAAAGCTAAAAATATTAGCTCATGATGAAAGCGGTAAATGGGAAAGACCTGATAATATATTAAACAACTGGAGAGTTACAAAAACTACATTAAGACTAGGATCAAGAGTTGTAGGTAAATGTATGATGGGCTCAACATCAAATGCTTTAGATAAAGGTGGAGACAACTTCAAAAAACTATATTATAATTCAGACGCTACTAAAAGAAATAAAAACGGACAAACAACTTCTGGGCTCTATAGCTTGTTCATACCTATGGAGTGGAACTACGAAGGATTCATGGATTCTTTCGGATTACCTGTCTTCACAAACCCAAAAGATCCAGTCAAAACAATTGATGGTGGACATATTACAACAGGAGTTATACAGCACTGGAACAACGAAGTTGAAGGATTAAAAAATGATCAAGACGCGTTAAACGAGTATTATAGACAGTTTCCAAGAACTGAAGCTCATGCGTTTAGAGATGAAACAAAAGATAGTTTATTTAATTTAACTAGAATATATCAACAAATAGATATTAATGAAGAGTTAAATAATATATCATCAGTTGCTAAAGGTAATTTTCAATGGTTAAACGGTGTTAAAGATACACAAGTAGAATTTTATCCAAATAAAAATGGTAGATTTTTAGTATCATGGGTACCGCCTTTAAAATTACAAAATAATATAATTACAAAAAATGGTAACAAATATCCAGGTAACGAACATATTGGAGCATTTGGCTGTGACTCTTACGATATTAGCGGTACTGTTGATGGTCGCGGCAGTAAAGGAGCATTACATGGATTAACAAAGTTTTCTATGGAAGACGCTCCGCCTAACCACTTTTTCTTAGAATATATAGCTAGACCACAAACAGCGGAAATATTTTTTGAAGATGTATTAATGGCATTAGCTTTTTATGGTATGCCAATATTAGCAGAAAATAATAAACCAAGATTATTATATTATTTAAAACGTAGAGGTTATAGAAGATTCAGTATGAATAGACCTGACAAAATATATAATAAACTTTCTGCAACTGAAAAAGAAATAGGTGGTATACCTAATTCAAGTGAAGATATTAAGCAAGCTCATGCAGCTGCTATTGAACATTATATTGAAAATTACGTAGGGCATTTAGAAAATAGATATGGCGATATGTATTTTCAAAGAACACTAGATGACTGGAGTAGATTTAATATAAACAACAGAACAAAGCACGATGCTTCTATTAGTTCTGGCTTAGCTATTATGGCTTGTAACAAAAATAAATATAGACCTGTTCCGGTTAGAGTTAAACAAGATGTTAATTTAGGAATACGTAGATACAATAACAATGGATCTATTTCACAAATAATATAATAAATGGCAAAAATTACAAACACTTACAGTTCTTTTCCAGATCAGGTTGTACCTGATGAAGTTAAGCAAAGCATGGATTATGGCCGCCAAGTTGGTATGGCTATAGAAGGTGATTGGTTTAGCGGAACTAGATCAGGAGTTGAAAATAGATTTAACACTAATTATAATAACTTTAGGATGCGTAGGTTATATGCAAGAGCAGAACAACCTGTGCAAAAGTATAAAGATGAATTAGCTATTAATGGTGACTTAAGCTATTTAAACTTAGACTGGAAACCTGTTCCTATAATACCTAAGTTTGTTGATATTGTTGTTAATGGTATGGACGATAAGCTTTATGATATTAGAGCTTTTGCCCAAGATCCAGAGTCAAGAAGAATTAGATCTAAATATGCTGAAGATGTATTGCGTGACATGCAAGCTAAAGAGTTTTTACAAAACTTACAAAGTGCAGTTGGTTTAAATTTATTTAACAATGAAAATCCTGAAGAACTACCAGAAAATAAAGATGAGCTTGATCTTCACATGCAATTAAGTTATAAACAAGCTAGTGAAATAGCTTGTGAAGAAGCTATTAATAACACTTTAGAGTTTAATAGATTTAATTTAAAGAAAAAACGTGTAATAGAAGATTTAGTTACTTTAGGTATTGGATGTATAAAAACAAATTGGAATAAAGCAGAAGGTGTTAGAGTTGACTATGTTGATCCATCTAAATTAGTTTATTCATATAGTGAAGATCCGAACTTTGAAGACTTGTGGTACGTAGGTGAAGTAAAAGCGTTATCACTAGCTGACTGTAAAAAACAGTTTCCTAATTTAACAGATGATGAGTTAGAAAAATTACAACAGTATCAAGGTAATGGTAATTTTTTATATAACTACAATGGCAGACGTGATGGTAATTATATATATATATTATATTTTGAATATAAAACTTATAGTGAACAAGTATTTAAAATAAAAAGAACAGCTACAGGTCTAGAAAAATCATTAGAAAAACCAGATACATTTAATCCTGAACCTAATGATATTTTTGATAAAGTGAGTAGATCAATAGAAGTATTATATAGTGGTGCTAAAGTTTTAGGATATGACATGATGTTAGAGTGGAAGATGGCTGAAAATATGACAAGGCCAAAGTCTAATTTAGTTAAGGTAAATATGAATTATAATATTTGCTGTCCTAAAATGTATAACGGTAGAATAGAAAGTTTAGTAAGCCGTATGATGGGCTTTGCTGATATGATACAATTAACACATTTAAAAATACAACAAGTAATATCTAAAGTAATACCTGATGGAGTTTACTTAGATGTTGATGGTTTAGCAGAAGTTGATTTAGGTAATGGTACTAGCTACAATGCTAAAGAAGCATTAAATATGTATTTTCAAACTGGTAGTATACTGGGTAGATCAATGACTACAGAAGGTGATCCTAATCCAGGTAGAATACCAATACAAGAACTTGTTAAAAGCGATGGCGGCAATAAAGTTGCTTCACTTATAAATACTTATCAGTATTATCTTCAAATGATAAGAGATGTAACTGGACTTAACGAAGCAAGAGATGGTAGTATGCCAAACTCAGATTCATTAGTAGGTTTACAAAAGCTAGCAGCTGCTAACTCAAACACAGCTACTAAACATATATTAAATGCTTATTTATATTTAACTGTTAAAACTTGTGAAAATATAGTACTAAGAACTTCTGATAGTATTGAGTTTGACTTAACTAAAGAAGCTTTAAAAAATAGTATATCAACTTGGAGTGTAGGTCAACTAGAAGATTTATCTAATATACATTTATATGACTTTGGTATTTATTTTGATTTAGTACCTGACGAACAAGAAAAAGAACAATTAGAAGCTAATATACAAGCAGCGTTGTCCAGTGGTAGTATAAACTTAGAAGACGCTATAGATATTAGACAAATAAGAAATTTAAAGTTAGCTAATCAAATGATTAAGTTAAAACGTAAAAAAGCTGCTGAAGCTGCACAAGCTGCACAGCAAGCAAACATACAAGCACAAGCTCAAGCTAATGCTCAAGCTAGTGAAGCAGCTGCACTGTCGGAAGTACAAAAACAGCAAGCTGTATTAGATACTAAGCTTAAGTTTGAAAAAGGTAAATCAGGATATGAAATAGAACGTATGAGAGTTGAAGCTCAAATTAAGCGTGAATTAATGGATCTTGAATTTAATTATAACTTACAGCTTGGTCAACAAAAAATAAATAGAGAAGGTCAACGAGAACAAGAAATAGAAAATAGAAAAGACAAAAGAGCCAAGATTATTGGCACACAACAAAGCGCGATGATAGATCAAAAGAAAAATGATTTAACACCAATAAACTTTGAAGATGAGCAAGGTGAAACTGCTCTGAATATTTAATTATTATATTATATTATATTATGGCAAAAGTAGAAGCAGAGGTGGATTCAAAAGAACCTCTTAAAATGAAAAGAAAACCTGGTAGACCTAAAAAGTTAACTCAGGAGAAAAAAGTAACAAAGTTAGAAATAAAAGAAGAAAAAAAAGATGCCGTTCCAGAGCAAAGCACAGGAGTCGTGGATGCGAATAAACAAGCCAAAGATGTGGAAAAAGTGGAGGAGAGAGCACCCGAACCAAGACTTGAAGAAATTACCAAAGAGGTCGAAGACAAAGATGAGAACAAGGAGATCGAGGTAATAAATGAAAAACCAGTTGAAGAAGTAAAACAAGAGTCAGTAGTTGAACCTGTAGTTGAACAACCTGTTTCTGATTTACCTGAAAATGTAAATAAACTAATTGAGTTTATGAAAGAGACTGGTGGAACTGTAGAAGACTATGTTACTTTAAATAAAGATTATAGCAAGTATGATGATAAACTACTTGTTAAAGAATATTATAAAAAGACTAGACCACATCTTAATGATGAGGAAATTAACTTTATAATGCAAGATAATTTCTCTTATGATAAAGAAGTGGACGAAGAAAGATTTGTACGTAAGCAACAGCTTGCATACAAAGAAGAAGTTGCGAAAGCCAAGAACTTTTTAGAGCAAATGAAGAGTAAATATTATGATGAAATCAAGTTGAGGCCATCTGTTACTAATGAGCAGAAAAAAGCTATGGACTTTTTCCAACGATACAGTCAAGAACAACAACAAATAACCAGTAAAAGAAACGAGTTTGTAGACAAAACAAAAAACTTTTTTCAAGAACAATTCAAAGGTTTTGAATTTAATGTTGGAGAAAAAGCTTTTAGATATAATGTTTCAAACCCGCAAGATATGATAAATAACCAAACAGATGTTTCTAAGTTTATAAATAAGTTTATGGACAAAAATGGAAATGTTAATGATATGGAAGCTTATCACAAAGCTATTTACGCGGCTAGAAATGCTGATAGATTAGCACAACATTTTTATGAGCAAGGTAAAGCTGATGCTACGAGAGATGTTATTGCAAAGTCCAAAAACATTAGCAATGATAGTAGGCCAGTAGCTACTGAAGCTACTATGCCTAACGGCTGGAAAGTAAGAGCGATAACTGGAGTTGATAGTTCAAAGCTGAAAATTAAGAAAAAATCATAATAAAAAAATACAAAAATGAGTTTTGTAACAGGAGGATCGTTCCCTGCATCAATTACACCGATGCCAAATCAGGTTACCGTACAGGATAACTATATTGATTTTGCTGACACTAATTTTGATACATGGGCACAACAATATCTACCTGAGCTTTATGAGCAAGAGGTAGAAAGATATGGAAACAGAACATTAGCTGGTTTCCTACGAATGGTTGGCGCTGAAATGCCAATGACATCGGATCAAGTAATTTGGTCTGAACAAAATAGATTACACATCGCATATGATAATTGTGCTGTTGCAGCTAACGCTGGTTCAAGTATTACAATTACTATTACGCCTGGTGCAGATAACCCAGCTACTTCAGCTATTAGAAACGGTAACACGATTTTAATTACTGATAACGGTACAGGTTTATCTTCTGCTAAAGCTTTAGTAACTGATAGAACTTCTGGTGTTACTACAGATGGTTATACAATTGATTGTGTTGTATACGAAACTAACGCTGCTGGATTACCTGCTGCTATTACTGGAGGTACTTGTAGCTTGTTCGTATATGGATCTGAATTTCCAAAAGGAAGTAACGGAATGTCTGGAGCTATTGAGCCAGGTTTCACGAGATACTTTAACTCACCAATTATCTTAAAAGATAACTACGAATTAAGTGGATCTGATACTGCTCAAATAGGTTGGATCGAAGTTGCTACTGAAGACGGAACATCTGGTTATTTATGGTACTTAAAGTCTGAGTCTGAAACAAGATTAAGATTTGAAGATTACTTAGAAATGGCTATGGTTGAAAGTGAACTTCAAGCTAACACAGTAGCTTTTGGTGCTGAGTTTGGACCAAGTGGTGCTGCTCAAAACATTAAAGGTTCTGAAGGTTTATTTGCTGCTATCGAAGCAAGAGGTAATGTATTCTCTGGTTTTGCTGGTGCTGCTGCTCCTGGTTCAGGTGCTTTAGCTGATTTCGATGAGATATTAAAGCAATTAGACAAGCAAGGTGCTATTGAAGAAAACATGTTATTCTTGTCAAGAGAAACTGCTCTAGATTTTGATGATATGTTAGCTGCTACTAATGGTGGTTATGCTTCAACTAACGCTGCTTCTTACGGTTTATTCGATAACGAAGCTGAAATGGCGCTTAACTTTGGATTTTCAGGTTTTAGAAGAGGTTCTTATGACTTCTATAAAACTGATTGGAAATACTTAAATGATGCAACAACAAGAGGTTTATCTAAAGCTATTGATGGTGTATTAATTCCAGCTGGAACTTCTACAGTGTATGATCAAATGTTAGGATCAAACATCAGACGTCCTTTCTTACACGTAAGATATAGAGCTTCTGAAACTGAAGATAGAAGATTTAAAGCTTGGATCACTGGATCTGTTGGTGGTGCTTACACTACTGATTTAGATACAATGAGAGTTAATTTCTTATCAGAAAGATGTTTAATTACACAAGCTGCTAATAACTTCGTGTTATTCAAAGGAGCTTAATTATTTATTAACATTTTAAAATATAGAAATTATGGCTTATATAAAATTTGTAAGAAATCAATCAAATGAAGCAAATGAATTGTTAATACCGGTTGACAGTATAATAACAATGAATTCTTCAGGTGCTACTAACTTAGTTATCAAAACAGGAATTGTCGTGCATACAGATGCATCTGCTCCTGAGGTACTAACGTACACCCTTCAAGTCGCTGCTACAGGTGGTGCTACTTTAACTAGACCAAATATTGTTGAAAAAGTAATTGATACAATAAACAAAGCTGGTGTAGTATTAGGAAGTGGTTCCTTTCCTACAGTACCAGACATGGAAGTACAATTAGTTACAATTGCTGGAGCAACACTCTAGTAATACTAAATATAAGATCCCGCTTCGGCGGGGTCTTTATTAATTATTTATATTATATTATATCATGGAAGAAACAAAAACAAAAAAGGCTACAGTCAAGAAGGCTGCAGCGCCAGTAGATAACTGGGAATACAAAGATAGAAATTATTACTTAATAGGTAATAAAACACCGTTAACATATACTTTACCAAGTAAGCACTCTAAAAGGTACCCTTTAGTTTGGTTTGATCCAGAACAAGGATATGAAAGAGAAATGAGATATGCTACTAATATGAAAAGTATATTTGTTGATGAACAAAAAGGAGCAGCTACTTTAAAACATATAGTTTTTGATAGTGGCCACTTAAGAGTTCCAAAAGAAAAAAGAAATTTACAAGAGTTCTTAGAACATCACCCTCACAAAGGAGTTGTGTTCCAAGAGTTTGATCCAATAGTAGAAGCAGAAGATCAGTTTGAAGATTTACAATATGAAATACAAGCTATGAATATGGCTTATGAAATGGATATTGAACAAGCTGAAGCAATATTAAGAGTTGAGTTTGGATCATCTGTTACTTCTTTATCATCTAAAGAATTAAGAAGAGACTTGTTATTATTTGCAAAGAAAAACCCTGAGTTGTTTATTAACTTAGCAAATGATGAAAATGTAGTTCTTAGAAACTTTGCTATCAGAGCTGTTGAAGAAAGAATAATAGATCTTTCACAAGATCAAAGAAGCTTTACTTGGAAGAGCAATGGTAGAAAACTAATGAATATTCCGTTTGATGAAAACCCATATTCAGCTATGGCTGCTTGGTTTAAAACCGATGAAGGTATGGAAGTTTATAAATCAATAGAGAAAAAATTCAAATAACAAGTGATTATAATTACTATGGGGCCGCGGTTGGCGGTCCCTTTTTAAAATATTAAAATGGCAATAAACGTAAACACTGTATACACTACTGTCCTTACTATTCTTAACAAAGAACAAAGAGGTTACTTAACACCATATGAATTTAACAATTTAGCTGTGCAAGTACAAATGGAAATATTTGAAAGTTATTTTGAAAACTTAAATCAAATGTTAAGACAACCTAGTAACGATACAGAGTATGCTAATAGAGTTAAATTGCTAGAAGAAAAAATAGCTACATTTGAAACACAAGCCACTGCAACTGTAGCTTTATCTGGTATATTCGGTCAAACAACATTACCTGCTGATAATCATAGATTTGGTATGTTAGAATATACAGACAGTGCTAAACTTCCAGTTGAAGTTGAAAAATTATCACGTCATGAGTTTTTACAAGCTAGACGTTCTCAGTTAACATCACCCACAAGAAGTCATCCAATATGTTATTTGGAAGGAAACACTTTAAATATATTACCAGGCGTAGCTACTGCTGCTGCTAATGCGGCTAATGGTACAGGTGCTCAAAGTTATATTATAGAGTATGTTAAAAAACCTGCTGATCCAGTATGGGCTTTTACAATTAATAGTGTAGGTGGTTATGTATATGATAATGGTAATTCTACTAATTTTGAAATATCAGATGTAGATCAAACTGAACTTATATTAAAAATATTAATGTACGCTGGTGTCATAATAAGAGATCAGGAAATAGTACAACAAGCTGCTCAAGCTGCAGTTGCACAAGACTCACTAGAACAAAGTTAATAAATTATGCCAAATAAAACAGCAGCAACAATTCCACTAACTGAAAATGATCAGCAGTATTACGCAGGGCAATATGGTCCATTAGAAAATACTACTGGTGGTACAAAAGATGTATGGGAGTTTCCAGACTTAAACACAACACTTATAAGTAATTATGATGCTATAGGAGGGACTCAAGTAAGAGACACTGGTAATTTTGCTGTTCATGCTTTAGCTACTGCAACTACAACGCCTGATAGTACTAATGTAATTACAGCTAGTAATGTTATTGTAACTGACACTACTAATAATACTATAAAGGTAAGTCCAGCTATTGCTAATGGTGCTTTTATATTTTTAGATTTAACTGATATAGCCACAGGTGATAATTACGGTAGTTATAGTTATTTAACACTAAATGATATTATAAGTAATTTTCAATTAGCGTATACAGGTAATGGCCAGATATTAACTCAAATA
>Ga0209348_1000475_pt1 | contig 20983 bp, 13 predicted proteins | sample ETNvirenome_2_30_FD_184065 | JGI IMG/M metagenome (GOLD analysis project Ga0209348, IMG submission 184065) | Marine viral communities from the Pacific Ocean - ETNP_2_30 (SPAdes) (version 2) | ecosystem: Environmental > Aquatic > Marine > Oceanic | place: Pacific Ocean | collected 2013-06-22
TAGCATCAACCTTAGTTGTGCTGAAATGATGTGTCTCTCCACTATGAACGTGCATCACTTTGACATTAGTAATGAACTCAAGAAACTCTGCTGACAACTGGTTTGCCAATAGAATACGAGGTGCAACAACCACAATGGTGCTACATGCTTCACTCTCAAACTCTCTCTTGGCATCCTGTATCATACAGATAGTCTTACCACCACCTGTGGGTACAATGACTTGACCTTTGTCGTTGTCAATCATTGCCTGTATTGCTTGCTCTTGGTGTGGTCTTAGTTGCATAGATTTCCTTTTGATATATTCATTATAGCAGTTGAGTCAATGGTGTCTCTAAACTGTATGACACATTTTCATTTGGCACATGTGATTCTATCCAGTTCTTTGCTGTGTCAAAATAATCCTTGTCACTCTCAATACCAATATATTTTCGATTTGTATTAATACAAGCAATACATGTAGAACCAGACCCCATGCAATTATCAAGAATCACATCATTTTCATTTGAATATGTGTTGATGAAGTATTCTATCATGCCCACTGGTTTTTGTGTTGGATGAAACTTCAATGGATTATCATTATTAATTACTGGAAACTTTTGTACTGATCTAGGATAGCGATCAGTTGTAGTTCCATCATTACCAAATGTCTCTGTCAGATGATTATAGTTTCTCTTCTCTTTTGGGTGGGGTATATTTTTTCTTGGTTTAACTGAACCAAATGGTTTGTGTCCAGTTGTCTTCTGTGGATTATAGGTTGGTAACTTGCGATAGAATATTAATATATTTTCGTGTGCTTTCATAGGCATCTTCTTTGCATTAAGATGTCCAGTTGCTTTGTTCTTCTCCCATATCCACTCATATCGAAATTGATTTGGATTTGAAACAATTAACTTAGATGTAAAAGGTTGTTGTGATGTCAATATAATCGCACCATTTTCTTTTACTACTCGATTATATGCTCTCCATAAATCATCAAATGGTATGATACTATCCCATTTGTTTTGTGTTGTCCCATAAGGTAAGTCACAAAATACCATGTCAATGCAGTTGTCAGGTAAATCTTCCATGACATGAAGACAATCTCCTAAGAATATTTCACTATTCATTTACAACAAACTCATCAAGATTTTCTACCATTATATCATAAAATTCATCTTTTGTCTTCTTTTGTTTTACATCCTTGATGTCAAAGAATACATCCATAATACCTATAAGTTGACCATACTGTTTCTTTAAGACACCATTAATCTTGGTGCGATTCTTTGCTGATATTACATCATCATAACCACCTACCGTTCCATCTTTTTTAAATCTTGGTGCAACTCTTGGCAACACACTCACAAATAATACTTTCTCTAAATTTAATTCTGGTGCAAATGCTATTCTTGCTGCTTCTCCTATGGTTGTGTTAGCATAGTTTTTGATATTTTTATTTACATTACTATTCATTGCTTTTGCCAGTATGCAAACTTTCAATTCGCCATCAATATTGAAACCCGCAATATCAATATCAAATGTACCTCCAAAGGCATCGTTAGATAGTTTATATTCAAATTTCCAATCTAAATCATTCCATTGAGGATTCTTTACAAGGATTTCATTTAATAGTACATCATGCAAGTCATCGGTTCTCTTAGATGATCTCACATTCTGAAATGATGTTTGTAAAAATTCTGGTAATTTCATGGGATCTGTCAATTAATCCTATTATAGTGCATGTACATTTCCCTGCAATAGCATGTGTGTCACTATGTCAACTGACACAGTTAACACGAGACAATCTGTCTCAAAGTGAGAGAAGTAAGAATCGTATTATTCTACGTCTGTTTATGACCTCTGCACCATCCCTTCAAAAAATTTATAGTATCTCCCGAACAAACCATACAAAGGTATGTATGTAAAATCAAAATTCTACACCATCTTTCCAATTATTAAAGTTTATTTTTTTCCATTGACCATATTTCTCAGGATCATTTTTTTCATCACTTATCATTTCATAAAATTTGTCATCAGGATTAAATGGTAGAGACTTAGCATATTCCCAGAATGGTGTGTCATACTTCGAACCATATTGATAATGCCACAATATAATGTTTTCAAGTTGTTTCATATTTGTTTTTATTTTCTCATTACAATAGTCAACTGTTTGTATCTTAAAAATTGCATCCCACGATTGCCTACAAATGTACTGATAAAATGCAACTGCTGTTGCTTCCATCGGTTCAATAAATCCATACATGTTGCCCTGCAAGATAGTTCTTTCGCCAACATAAAAATTCTTTGCTCTATAATTTTCAAACTTTAATTCATCATTTATCTCGTCAATTTCAAATCTTTTGACAAAATCAATGATCGCATCCTCTCTGTCAGTTATTGTGTCATTGAATAAGTATCCATAGGATACACTATCTTGATTTGGAATTACAAATGTCCATCCATTTGGTGTTGCAACTGCCTTTGTGTAAATTAAATCAGTATCTCGCCCTTTCTTTTTTGACAAGAGAACACTATTCAAAGGATTGACCAGTGATTCGTAATTACTCCTATCTCGATTATGTCTTCCTCGACAATCAAAAATTATATCAGCATCAATTTCTTTCTCAGGATTAATTATATTTTTCTCGTAGACCGTAAATAAATTAGATTCTAGTACCCTCTCAGATAATTTTTTAGGTACGAAGTGCATCGCAATATTAGGCATTTCAAAGGGATGAAATATTTTATCATTTTTCTTTCCCCAATTCTCGTAGAGTATACCTGACTTAAATGTTGCTCCTATCTTATTATCATACCAATTCATTCCTATTGTTGAACCGATCAAATCTAAAATAGGTAGTGTTGTTCCTTGACCTACTTTTTCAATTGGATGTTCATCTGGACTGTGATAAATTGATATTTCAAAACTGTCGCAGTTTTTATCCTCTATAAGATATTTGTAAAAGTGAAGAGCAGTGATGCAACCTGCATTTCCTGCACCAATTATCGCTATTTTAATCATTTATTTTTTTCATAATTTAATTATATCACTTTAAACTCACTTTGACAAGTAACATATATATGCTATAATACCATTAATGGTTGATTATGTATGTCTGATAAAGGTAATGATCGAATTACTGATTTTATAATTCGATATGAAAAAATATTTACAAGAGAAGAGTGTCGTCAGTTGATTGAAAAAATTGATTTTTATGATGATAATGCATTGCTTTATCCTCAACCTGACAATAATAAAATATTTCAAGATCAAGATGCAGTAAATGTTTTCTCTACGTCTGATTTAACTTTACCAGAATCATCTTTCATATGCGATCAAATTTTTCCAAAGATCAATCCATGTATTAAGAATTATCTTGATAGATTTCCACTACTAGGAAGAAGAAAATTTTCAATACATGATATTAAAATAAAAAAAATAAAATGTGGTGCAGGATTTCATCAATGGCACTATGAGAATGGTTATGTATATGATGTTCGTAGAACATTTGTTATACAAATCTATATTAATGATGATTTTGATGGTGGTGAAACAGAATTTTTATATCAAAATAAAAGAGAGAAGGCAGTTGCAGGTGATGTTTTAATATTTCCCTGTCAATATACTCACGTTCATAGAGGTAATCCACCAATAAACGGGGATAAATATCTCGTAACCTCTTGGGCTTGGTTGCAATAATAATATGAAAGAAAGATTAGAAGCAGAATTATTCGTAGAACCATTTCCATTAATGGTCGTTAATAATTTTTATAATGATTTTGAACTCGCATTAATATGGCAAGAATTAATGTTTTACACTGCCCCTAATAAACTTCTCGCAGCAGAAAATTATGGTGGGGTAGTTGGTAAAACAAATGCAAAAGCATTAGTACTTGATGATATATACATCAATCATAGTAAAACTAAGGAAGATGGTATAAATTTTAGAAATTTATCGAATATACTTACTGTCAATCGTAAACTTTTTAGATGCGGTGTGCTTGAAAAGTTTTCCGAACTTCATGGTTGCACTAGCATAGCAACTAAATCAAATCACGACACTACTAAAGTTAGATATTATCATAATAATGAATATTACGATCCTCATACAGATAGTTCTACACAATTTCTCGCATTTTCATATTTTTATAGAGAACCTAAAAAATTTAAAGGCGGTGATTTAATTTTCCCAAAGTATGATTTCAAAATACCATGCAACAATAATACAATGGTCATCTTTCCAGGTTGGGTGGAGCATGGCGTAAGAAAAGTCACAATTGAAGATTCTGATTATTTTGATGGGTGGGGAAGATACGCTATCACATCATTCTTTGGGTGTAAGTATAGGAATACTTTATCGGCAAAGTAAGGTGCATCTTAATTATATTGCAATTTATGAAAATGCTCTCTCAGATGATGAGTGTGACTTAATAATTGATGAATTTGAAAAAGAAAAACAACTACATCATAAAGGATGTAGCGGTAATGGTCGGGTAAGGTCAACAACAAAAAAATCTACTGATATCACATATAATATCAACTCTGACTGTTTAACCTCACAAATCATATCAGATCATTTAGAGGATCATGTCGAGAAATATCTGGTGCAATATCCTGATATAAACAATTATATAAAACAATGGCATTGTCTTTCTGATTATAACATTCAAAGATATTTTCCTGGTGAGGGTTTTTATAAACCTCATTGTGAAAATTGTGATAAGGAAAGTTCTTATCGTGTTCTAGTATGGATGTTTTATCTTAATGATGTTCCAGACGGTGGAACTTTATTTCCAACACTTGAAGTGGGTATTAAGGCAAAAAAAGGTAGATTAGTCCTTTGGCCATCTTATTGGACTCATGTTCACATGGGTCAAATTAGTCACACACATATGAAATATATCGCAACAGGTTGGTTTGGGTTTATTTAATAAAAAATAAATTGTCTTCCACCTTCTCCACCAGGTTTCGCATTATCATTGGTAGGTCCTCTGGGTGAGTTAGCACCAGCAGCACCATTAGAATCTGAATTTGCGCCAAGTATTTCACCACCTTCACCACCATCTCCACCTTGTGCTTCTTCGTCATCCCCACCTTCGCCAGGATTTCCACCACGATTTTTCTCACCAACTTCACCATTAGAACCACTATCACGACCTGATCCACCTTCACCACCATTACCAGCAGGAAATCCTCGACCTCCTCCTCCTCCACCGCCACCAGCAGAGTTTGGGTCTCTCCAATCATCTTGTTCACCACCTGCACCACCACCGCCTCCGCCACCACCAGCGACGATACGATTTGTAGGAGAGTTAGATGATTCAGTTATTGCTTCTCCATTTACGATTGTTCCACTTATTATCTTCATCGCACTCGATCCTTTACCACCAGCAGTTGCTACATTATTATTTGAGTTTGCTCCTCTTCCACCATTTCCTCCTTTTCCGTAAACTCTCCCATTAGTACCAACATCAACAAATAAATCTGTTGAATTTGGCCAACCAGCCGAATTGGTATTATTGTTGTTATTACCTGTTCTTATTGCCACATCATCCTTATCAGAAGCACCTGATGACCCAAAGTGTTTATTAATATGAATTATTACTTTCTTTCCACCTTGCCATCCTGACTTAGGTATAGAAGTTCTATCTGTACCACTTTTATTTCCTACTACATCGTATCTGTTATTATTAAAGGCACCAGTATATACATCAAAATTAGCACTCGTATTAGAGTTAGTGCCATTACCATATACATTACTATATAAGTCTACTACTATGTTTGCTTGCTTACCATAAAATTGACTGAATTTTATAGGACTATTTCCCTGAGGAATACCACTATCTAATGGTAAATTATTTAAATCACCATAATCCTCTGATACCCTATAATTACCTAGTTTGTTACCTGTTGGATTCCCAAACTCTGTTTTAATATCGTTATATGAAATTGCTCCAGAATTTTGTAATGCCATATTTTATGCCACCGTTGCGAGACCTACCCAACCATTTCCATCGTAAAGTTCGAGTCTATTTAGTGTGGTATTATATAGCAACGCACCAGTAACTGTTGAACCACCACCAAGACCACCATTCCCAGATCCATCATACATAAGATTTCTTTGAGCAGTTGTTACCTTAGGTGGAATCATGTAAGCAATTTTAGAACGATCTACTGGCCAACTATATCCTCCCCCTTGATCAGGAACATTGACAACATCAGAGAAGTCAACTGCTGATTTTGGAACTACTGAATTTCCGACTAAAACACTACCAGCATGAATACGAATGTCTCCATGAACTGTAATACGATTAGATTCTACACCTGTTAATGCAGTGGTTCCAACTCCTACACGACCTTCATCATTTATGAATAATTTGTTGTGTGTAGTGCCATCACCACCAGTATTCAATCCTGTTGGATTAACAAATAATAATTCACCACCATTTCCTGTGCTTCCTATACCAATAATATTTTTTATCTCCAAAGTATTAATATTGTTAACACCACTTGTTGAATTGACATTACCAGTCAAATTACCAGTCAAATTACCAGTTACATTACCAATGAGATTACCATTAAGAGGATTATTCAAATTGAGAGTATCAATGGTAACATTACCTGACATATTGACTGCACCACCAATAGTTGCTCCCCCAACAACTTCAAGTGCTACTGCTGGTGTTGTGACTCCTATTCCTAAACTACCACCAATACCTGTCAAAGTCATCAAAGCATTAGATGCTTTATGCCATACGAAATCCCCAGTGCGATCTGTGCCACTGTCTTTTAAATTGTTGATGTTGAGGAAGTAATTGAAATTACCTGTGTCATTATTCAATATATTTAAAGATCTTCTGGTCATAAATGCGTTCACACCAGATTCATCACCATAAATTAATGCTGCATCATGTGTTGATAAACCAGATGTACCCCCATTTAAACTTCCTATTTTTAATGTATTACTTACTGATACACCAGCTCCGATTGTATTGAAAACCTGAGTGCCACTTTGTAATAATCTAACCACATTAGAACTCGCAGAATTTATCTCAGTCGCAGTTAATCTACCAGTCAATGTAGATACTCCTGTGACATTGAGTTGATTTAGAGTTGCACCAGCATTTGCATCTATCGCATCATTAAATGTTGATATACCAGTTACATTAAGATTGGTAGTATCTAATTGATTGAAAATCGTAACACCGACTCCGGATGTCATCAATCTAGGAGAACCATTATAACTTAAGGTTACGTCTGCTACTGTACTTCCAATTCCTACTGCTTCCTTGTTAGCGACTTTCATTGAGAGAGTGCCATGTCCAAATATATCTAAACCCTTTGGTCCATTTTCACCCACTGAATATCCAAACTGAATCTGCCCTCTTCCTGCACCTGTCCCGATGGATTCACTATAGAATCTAAGATAATTACTAGGTTTACCAAACCTAACTTGAGTCATAGGTTCAATATACAAATGTCCTCCAGTGTAGACCATCGATGATGGGAATAAGGAATTTCCATTGTACACTGCGAACTTACCTGGTACATTATCTTCTTCAGACTGTGGTTTACCAAACCTAACAAAATCCTTGAACTGGACATTATCACCAAATGTTGATACACCTGCTACTTCTAGTCCATTTGCTTGTATCAAACTGGTGCTTGTTGAAATACCAATAAATGTTGAAACACCTGATACTAATACATCATCAAATGAAGAAGAATTAGACACACTCAGTGTATTAGCAAAGAGATCAGATATTGTTGTTATACCTATAAAAGTAGATGGTCCGGTAACTCTCACATCACCTAAAACATCTAATGTGAAGTCGGGGAATTTACCAGTTTGAATACCTAGTCCACCTACATTATCACTTCCTATCCCAACAGATGATGTGGTTGACAGTGTTCCTGATAATTCTTTGAATCCAGCAGTGGCGATTGCCACGACATTTGTAAGAGTTGAACCATCACCAATATATTCAGTCGCTGTGATCCTTCCTGACCCACCATCAAGTTTTATCGCACTGTTTATACCAACTGTAATTCCTGTGCCAACTTCGACGTTGGTAGAATTTAATGTTCCAGAAGAATTTATATTACCCTCTACATCTAGTATCTGAGTTGGTATCGTGCTTCCAATACCAACTAACCCAGTATTCGGTTTAACAATTAACTTATTATCATCAACCTGTAAACCATTTCTGAAATTGAATGACTTCGAAAAATTTGCCATTATACCTTTTTAGTTATTTATCTGAGATTTGTTGTTGTAAATCATCGACCTTATTATTAAGTTCTTTAATTGCCTCGATGAGAAGAGGAACCAATTTTTCATAATCAACTGCCTTGTAACCAGTTTTCTTTCTAGTCTTAACCAAACCAGGTAAACCAAGTTTTTCAATTTCTTGAGCAATAACACCAGTTCCAGAATCTTCTTTTTCTGACTCTTCAGTCCAATCAAATGTATATCCACCGATTGAAAGTACTTTTGCTAATGGATCATCAATTTTCTTAATGTTCTTCTTCAATCTTTCATCAGATGAGTGGAAGGCAATAATATCACCATCAACTCTCAATTCTTCTGTGCTTGGTTTATATTGTAAACCCGCTGTTTGATCTGCCCTTAGAAAAGCATCCACTTCATTCGCATTAGTGCTATCTAATGTAGTTCGTGTGAATACTATATTGTGATATGTCGAAGAAGTACTTTCTGATTTAACATCAACTGTGTTAGCGTTTGCCGCAAAACTCGCTTCTCCTGTAAGATCACCAGAAAATGTTCCTGTTAAAGTCGTGCCATCAAATGTTAAATTTGCACTATCTTGTAATGCACCACCAGCACCAACTGTAACGACACGACCTGATGTTAAATCTTCAACCTTGAATGTACTACCTGTGGAAACTATGCCACCTCCGGCCATTGTTGTAATGCCAGTGATGTTTAATCCACCTGTAATATCTATTCCTGAAACAGATGTCTGTAAACGAGTTACACCATTATGATACAATCTGACGTGTCCAGCAGAGTGATCCAATAACATAAAGTTTTCACCAGATGATTTCTCAAAAATCATCTGATTTCCACCAATTCTAAATCTTAAATCGTCATGACCACTGTGTTGTATTCTACTTCCTCCATTTGTTGATGGATCATGGAAGATTTTAAGATCAGCGTCATCACCAAATCTAAGTTCTGCATTATCAGCAAATTGTGAATTTTTATTGACACCAAATCCACCATTAAGAACTAATGATGCGTCAGTTGGACTTGTTGCTGGATCAGCATTTTCAATCTTTAATGTTCCCTCTACTACAAGTTTATCTTTGATTCTTGCTTCTTCATTAAATGTAACAGGACCGTCAAACTGTGATAGAATCTGACTTGAAGCTCCACCCTCAACGACAAGTCTCTCTTTAACAGTAACTTCATCAAATACAACACTTAATCTTGATGGATCTTCACCTGTCACACTTGGAACAGGAGTATCAAATGTAGTTTCCTCACCAGTAAGTGATGATTTCTTTTGGTTTCCAATATAGAAGTCACCCTTATCATTCATACCTGTATATACAACAGCACCTGATGATTTTTCTAATGCTTGTGATAAGAATTCTTCTTTTTCAGATAATGATACTGTTTGTAATTGTGGTAATGCTGTGGAATAGTTACCAGGACCATATCCAAGATATTCAAATGTATGACCTGATGCTCTTAAAACAGAAGGTCTTCGTAGTTCTATCGCTATTGGTTTGATTTTTCTAGCAAGTGATCCATTATCATGACCTTCAACTCTCGTACCGAGTGCTCCTCTTATCACAAAAATTTCATCAGTGGCAGTCATATTTGACTGACTAATTCTCATAATCTCATTATCAACCTGAATATATGAACCATATGAGAATCTAGACATGGTTCCAACACCTGTGCCTGGTAGTCCTACTTTTAACTTATTTGATGTTGTAAATGAATTGATGAACAATATTTCATCATCAAATAAATGTGAACCTCGAACACTTAAATTTTCATCAGCAGCATCTGATGATTGATCGTTTGCAGATAAGTTATGTTTTAATACTCTCGCATTAGGTGTGCTTGCATTTAATACTGTTCCAGAATTAGGATCTTTAACTTGACCAACAACTGAGAAAGAACCAACACTTGATACAGATTTGACAGTATACTCACCATAATTATAATATGGACTTGCACCACTTGAACTTACAATTTGAACTCTATTACCTGCTGCTAAACCATGTGCACTTGATGATTGAAGTGTTGTGATGCCCGTAGTCGATGAAGGTAAAATCGCAGTACCAATAGCAACACTGTGACCAGCAACAAATGCATATTGGAATGGAATTACATCTGGATCATTACTTGCTTGTTCAATTTGAATTTGAGTCTTTGATGGAACTGATACAATTGGGAAATATCCGCCAGCAGTCGTACCAATACCAGTTATTTGAAGATAGTTTGATGTTGATGGAGACAAATGCCTTGAATCAACGACTAATCGAGCTTCACCATTACCACTGGAATTTAACCCTAAACTAGATGTATCAAAGTATAATTGACCAGTAGATATGCCTGATCCCTTTGAAACAATATCAACTGCTGAAACACCATTAGAGGATACAGTGACATTTGCTGTTACACCATTCCAAGAACTTAGACCACTTTCATTGAAAAGTCTGACATTATTAAATGTACCATCAGTATAACCTGATCCTGCTGTTATTATACCAGTGACTGCACCCGAAATTCCATGCTCTCTTGAAAATGTTATTGTTCGTTTACCAGAAGATAGTGCACCAACACTTGCGATACTGATACCAATACCAACATCAGTCATTAATTTATCAACTGTTTCTCTGGTTATACTTTTCTTTAAATCATTTGTTGTAACTTGTCCAAGGGGAAATCTATTTGCAAATGTTTTACTTGCATCAGGATTATCATTTGGATTGTCCCGATCTAATTGTGGATATAAATCAGAGACGTTCTGACCAAATTTTGAATCAGTAAACTCGATTGGCACAGAGTTTCCTGAGTTTAAAGGATAGATGTGGAATATACCATCTTGAACACCATCTTTGTAGTCAGATATTTTTTCATTACGATAAGCATAGATGTTCGATTGTAAATTATTTCTCTCAAATCTTGGTAGATTTACAGTTTTAGTATTGAAGTCATTAGTGACAGTCGCAGCAGGATTCCTACCAGGATTATATTTAAACAACATGTCATTAACAATACTAGTCACAGTATGAGTTCCATTATATCCACTAGACCCTGCACCTACTGTATTAATATCAGGATTAGTGCTATCAGTTATATTTTTAATAATTACAGAATCACCAACTTTTAAGTTATGTGGCAATTCAGTTCTAACGGTTACATTAGGTTCAGAATAAGAAGCATGACTTATGAATCTTGGATTTCTGTTATACTCATAATCACCATTATCATTTTTCTTCTCTAATGGATCGTTAGCACTCTTTCTTGTGAAGTCTGCATCCGTACCAAAACCTGTTGTGCTTGACTCTTGAATAATAAAACCATTCTCAACATTCTTGGATCTTTTTATTTCCTTTGGAATTACAACACGTAATTTATATATTTTATCATCTATCTTTCTTGCATCATTCACTCTCTCAATAAATGTGGGTTCAGTCCTAGCACCTATTCCTGCAACACCAAGTGTATTCATTGTGCTGTATATTTCATTACCTGCATTTGTAACGACAAACCAATTATTATTAGATGAGTCAAACTGTATTGGATGTCCAAGATCACCAACATTTTTTTCAGATACTCGACTTAATATTGAAATTTCTTCTCCACCATATACATCTAATGGAACTCCAACAGCAGCATCGGCTGCTGTGCTTGCAAGTTGAATTTGTGAACTTGATAACGTGACTGAATCTGTACGAACAGAGTTTGCCTCACTTGTGATAGCAAAATATACAACATTACTTTCAACATTCTCAGGTAAATCACCTGTTCCACTTTGAATTATAACCTTCTCACCGTTTAATAAAGAATGTCCACTTACTGTAAAAATATTATTGACAGGGGCAGAGGCAGAAATTGTTTTTGCTGAAGTTGAAGTGCCATCTGCCATCAAAATATCAGCAGTCTTACCTGTTCCTATTATCACAGATAATTTATCATTTTTTTGAGCACCAACTCTAAATCCCTGAGTGTTTGCTGCTGGTTTAATATCTTTTGAATTAAATCCAAACAAATATAAATGAGTGTTAATACCAACTGCTGTTGTCAAACCAACATCAAGGGTCACCCAGTCGATTTTATCCTTAGATGATGTTAATGCTCTTGGAGTTATTATATTTGTAATGAAAGCTTTATCATCCTTTTCAAATGCTTCTTTCTTGAATCCATCGGAAACAAGTGCCAACTGACCAAAGTTAGAGTTAGAGTTGGTGATTGAGGCATCACCACCATTTATCGCAGCAAAGTGTTTATTGTATCCAATCGCAAACACTGAAACAACCTGCATGATTGCATCGTTAGTAATCGTGATATGGCAGTTCTCCCAACCTTTTCGATAAATTGCTTTTGGATCTAAATGATAGATTGTTGCAGGATTTGTTGATGATGATTTAGTTGCGAGTTGTCCACCATCTGTTTTAGTAAAGGAAATTCCATCATAAGAACGATTTACCTCATTATATTTGACAAATGCACGATCGTCTTTTTGAAGTGAAACACCAGTGAACTGGGCAACAACCATCGAACGGAAACCAGTTGCTTTGTTTCCATCTGCTTTCATTCCATTCAATCCATATACAGATCTCATAGAAATATTGAATACATATGGTGAAGCACCAGATACAGTATCAGTTTCGACAACTACGCTACCATTTGTAGAATTACCAGGTGTTTGTAAGTTTGCATCAAATGATGGTAATAGATATGTAAATGTCTTGGTATCAACAACAGTAGCAACAAGAGTTGAAATATTATATGCCTGTGGAGATACACCACTTATTTTTATCGGTGTATCTGTTGTGAGTTTGTGTGCTTTTTTAGTAATAACAGTAACAACGTTACTTAGATCTGTTCCATCTCCTGCCTGAATTAATGCAATTTCAATAGGATCTGCTGCAAATGCTCCAACTATCTCAAATTCAGGTCTTTTTGGTTCAAATCCCTGTGGGTTAGTTGGAAATCTATCTAATACGTCAATTGGACGAGTTGATGATTCATTATATGCGTTTGATAATTTACCATAATACATTTCCAAATCGGTCAAACCTGTGGATGTTGTATTCACACCATCAGCATATTCAAAGATTGTTAATTTATGATGAGAAAATGTTGCGTTTGCTTTATTACTTCCAGTTAAATCTGTTGGGTCTGTAAATACCTCTCCTTTACCATCAAAACAGGAGAATTGCCAAAAATAACAAGTACCAGTAATTCGGAATATTGCTGATGCTGCTATGTCATCATCAGTTGGATTTGGCACATATAAAGGTCTTACTTTTGTTTTTCTTAAATCTAAACCTACAATTGATGTACCACGAGGAACTATGACTCCACCTTCTACTGAGTTGAATTTAAATAAAACATTATCAGGGTCAGATAAATCAAAATTAGTATTCAAATTTAAATTTAAAGTATCACTATCTTTAACTGTGCCATTTGAATCTATTAATTGATATGACGATGCTCCAACTGATTTAATCGAAAAACCTGGTCTATTATCTACTGAATGATCGCCAGGCATCAAGAGAATAGTTGTCCTCTCGATCAAGTCGTTAGCATCACCTGTCTGATATGAAAATCTTGCAGATTCTATCAGTGCTCTCTGTATAGTCTTAAAAGGTCTCGCTAATGAATTACCAGAGTTTGTTATGCTGTCTGTTGCATCTAGATCACTCGGACTCACATAAAGGATTCTTCCCTCAGTGTTCTTTATGAAATTATCTAACTTATTCAGTGGCATGGTATGCTATTCTTCTTAAATTTCTCTATGTTCTATTTAGTTAGGTAAAAAATTAATCATCATGGAGTGATGAAAACTGCTGCCATAATGAAATCCCTATCTTCAAATCCATCATCCACATTCTCAACATAAAGATCAAAACGATCTACTGCCATAAACCTAACACTTACTGAGCAATTATGATTATCACCATCATTTTCACCGCTTGTTGCACATACAGTATAATCATTATTTGGATAATTAGTTGTAAAATTAACTCGATATTCACCCTCTGCGAGATCACCAACACTGCTAATATTTAAACTATCTCTTATTGTTTTGGGATTTGCCGATCCTTTTCCGTAAAAATTTACGTATGAAGTAGCAAATACTGCCGAAGTGTTTCCAGCAGCATTATTAATTGCTGGTGGTAACTCACCAGTAAATGTTGCCGATCCATCACTTCTAACTTTAAAAGTTTCGGTTCCGATTCCAGAACCAACTATAAAATCATACCTATCAGAGACATCTGTTGCATTTTGTTTTTGAAATGCAAGATAACCAACATCTAACGGTATAGCATCCAGTCCGGACTGTTGAATCCTTTGCCTCCATGCAATTTTTAAACCTTCACCAGCACCTAAATTTTGATCACCAATGTCCTCGTACATGTCTAGGTTTATAATAGTTTTAGGTGTGGTTGCAGTATTACTTGTTGACCTCATATTTGTTTGAAGGGTCATTCCAACAGGTTGTGCATTATCATTCGAACCCACTCCACCCCTCACTGGATATGCATATCCAGTAGCAATACCTGCTCCCACCTGAACATTTGGACTTGTTACATAAACGCCAGCTCCGTCAATTCCATATCCCTCTGTTTCAGTTCTTATAGCATAATTTTGAATAACTCCTCTATATGTACTAGAAGTTTGAGAAAATCTAATTGGATACTTAGGACCATCAATTGAAGTAAACCCATCAAGAATAAAAGGTCCGAGCAAACTATCTGAACCATATAAACCATGAATAGCAGTTGAAGCAACTCCAACATTACCAAAACCATTTATACTTATATTCTTCATCACTATGTTCCGTAAACCCTGCATCAATCTAATAACACCATTATCATTTTCTGCAAATCCTGTTGAGGGTTCAAAATCATTTGCCATGTCAAAACTACTATCACTTACCGTAATGTTAGTCATATGAACAGTATCATAAGATGATACTCTTATACCATAACTTGCATTATATGTGGCAATACCCACATTATCTGCATCAGTAGCAACAAATTCTCTCGGAGATAAAACCTCAATATTTGACAATTTGATATTTTTTGCATTTGGACTTAAACCTTTATCACCTGTACTATTGTCATTCAAAAATCCTAAGTGTTTTGCGTCAATACCTCTGGCACAGTTTATGACTCTTAAACCATCAACTGTTACATTGTAAGGAGCAGGAGCATAGGTATGACCTTTTATTTGTAGTCCTTTGTTTCCTTTTATTGCAACATTATCTGTCATTGTCACATTTCTACTTCCATCATCAATCTCAAAACAGTTAGAATTATTACCTGTTCGAACACCAGAGGGAGTGATGGATCGACAACCAGTGATTAAAATATTTGATGAAAAGTGTGTAGTAATATTATCATCCCCTGCACCCGATGCAAAACAATTTTCAATTGTAACATACCTTGATGAGTCATTATCATATGTCGTACCATTATTATTATCAGGATATCTTGGGGATGTGATGTCGATGCAATGTTTATATCCATCAAGACATCTTACATTTTTTACCAATACATATTCACTAAAACAAATACTTAGGGTAGTTTGATCATTGTCTTGATCTCCACCACTGAACTCAGTATCTTTAAGAGTTTCACCACCTGATACAGTCCATCGGTCTCGATTGAAATCCAACGTCATATCTCTTATAATGATATTTTCTCTTTTATTTCCTCTCTTACCTGTTCTCATTAATGTGGTATCCCTACCGACTGTTGATATCATCTTTATAACTGTACTTTCACCATCTCCAAATATGTGTGAATTACTAGGTATTTCTATTGTTTCACTTACCATGTAAGTTCCTCTGCTTAAATAAACTCTTCTTCCAGATGCTTTGTCTAAGGCATTTTGTATACTTTTAGTATCGTCAGTGATTCCATCTCCCACTGCACCATAATCTTCTACTGATGTAACATCAGAATCAGACCAAATGACAGATGAGTTTGGTCCAGTGCTCTTTAAAACTTGACCTTTGATACCAAAATCTGTTCCTGCAATCCCAACTTGACCTAGTTCACCTATGCGAAGTTTTTCATCATCTTTTATTTTCAGAATATATTTTTCTCCATGATTAACAGAATCAAAAAGATTCACCTTACCAAGAATATCTACATTCTCATTAAACTGAGCGTCGCTGCCTATAATTTCTCCTGCCATTAGATTAACCTATCTCCTCCTACTTGTGTTTTGCTAAATGCTCTCTGCACAAAACTTCCAACACCACCAGTAACATGACCAATTGCCTTCATAATGTTACCAGTTTGACCGCTTGCTTGGACTTTATTACCTCTTAGATTTACTGTTTGTGACGCACTCAAACTGATGTTTCGACCTGCTTTTAAAGAAATATCTTCTCTTGCTTCAACTACAACATTTGAACCTTTGATTAATATATTTCCATCTCCTTGACAAGTGATTTCAATACTTCCTTTCAAAGTTGCAATCTCAATACCAACATCACCTTTTAATTTCTGACCTGATATAATTTCAATGTCCTTCTCATTATGTACCCTAAACGTTCCAGATTCATCCAGTGAGGCAAACTGTCTAGAATTGTCATCAGTAACTGCATATTGTAGAAAGACATTCGTTCCTCTCTCACCCATCTGTGGGTTATTAACATCAATCCTAAACTTAGGACCTAAACTAAGGATATCCCTCTGTTCATGATTTTGATTTTGTCTTTCTGCCATTAGTATCCTCCGTATCCACCACCACCTGAGGGTGGGTTACTTGGTGGTGAACTGCTTGGTGGTGTATCTGTTGATCCTGATGTATCAGTCATATCTATATCACCTATTCTTTGTATGGGTGTAGTAGTTGTTGTAGTAGTTGTCATCGTCATTGCGGTTCCGACTGTTCTTGCAGATCTGAAACTTTCTTGTGGTGTATCATATATTATAGCATCATTTCCAGAATGTGACGAACCTGTCATTTTCACACCATTTGGCATAATATGATATGCACCAGAATATGCTTTACCATTGATATATCCCACAATATTATTAATATTTGGACTAATACAATCAATGACCTGAACCACTTCACCCTGTGGTGTAAGAGGTAGTCTTCCAATCACTGGTTTTATCAATGCACCAGTTCCTGTATTTGAAGTGACTGTAATTACTGGAATTTCGTCAACCTTCACATTATTTAGTGGTTTTACACTAATAATTCTACCATTCTGTATCGTGACATCATATTCTATATTATCATCTGTAACAACTGCATCTTCATATCCTGAACCAGTATTGATAATATTTGTGTCAGTGACACCAAATGGAATTGAATCGGAGTTGATTGCGTCACCATCATCACTTGGAGATGCTGGATAGTTTTCTCCACCTGAGAGTATGTTTACATTAACAATCTGTCCATATGTTGGTGAATCTGGATTAAAGTCTACGGTTGCTTCACCCACAGCACCATATCCTAAATTACATGGATCTTCAAATGTTATGAGTGGTGGGGTTGTAAAGTAACCTAGACCAGGATCTGTTATCTCTACACCAATCACACTTCCAGTTCGACTTAAATCAGCAGTCACATCTGATAATCCCTCAGTATTATTTACAATACCACCTAGTATTGCCTTACCAGCACCACCAAATCCATCACCACCAAATATATTAACAACAGGTGGTCCGCAAAAATCTACATTTGCACAGTCTGGTTTGACGAAAGGTGTTCCACCACCCGAATTTATATTTTCTAACACGTTATCTAATGCACCACTCACACTAAATGGTTTTTTCGCATTACCACCAGTTTTACGGGAAGTTATCTTGCCAGCACATTTATTATTCTGTTGATTGCAATCTACAAATGAACTTACTGATCTAAACAAATCAGATGAACTTCGAAGAGCATCTTGAACTTTAAATGCTGGTGACAATATTGAAGAAAGACCACCAAGTATTCCGTCTAAATCATCAGAAATATCATTTAAAATACCATCAAGTAAAGATGCTGCAAACTGTTCGGCAACACAAATACCATTATTCACAACTGATACTAATGCGTCATTAAGTAGATCTTGTATTGTTTTACCTAATCCTGAAACAATTTTGCCTGGCAAACAATCAATAGTTTTTTCCATGCTCTTCACACCAGGTATCATTGCTCTCTGGGCAGCAATGCCAGCTTTTTTTGCCACACCAGCATTTTGAGTCGCAGCAAGAGTAATTCCATATACTTTATTATACAGTGAATCCAGTCCTCCTTGAAGTTCAGGCACCATTTTTTCATAAAACTTACCCATCGCATTTGATACTAAACCATTTGTCATCTTCTGTATCTTTGATGTTGCCTGTGCAACATCACCAAGAAAATCAGTTCCACTTTCCACTGCGATAAACAAATTATCTAATGTTGATGATACCTCTGTTAAAAAGGTATCATCACAATCATTTGCCGGAGTTAGACTTGCACCAAGTGTGCTAGATGTTGCCACCTCATCTACTTCATCATCTTTCTTTTTTTCATTTAGATTATCAATTTTTTTCTGATCTAAGTTTCTTGTAGATTTGGCACTATCCTTTTCCATTTCATTTGTCTCTGTCTTTGGTAGTGTTCCATCAGGTGGTCTAACATTTTTCGTATAACCTGTAAACGGTTCAAAACCCAATGATGAAGCAGCATTTGAAACATCTTTTGTTCTACCAAATGCTCCAAAGATTACAGGTAATTGTGCGTTATCACCGTCTAGGAAAAATCCCATGACAACATCACCTGGTCTTAATCTTACCGCAGTCACAAAATTAGCAGAACCCGTTCCTGCTGTTGGTGGAAGTATCACTGTTGCAAATGGTAAGTCCTTGTCAGGCAAATCCTCTTTACTAAAAGGATGATAACCGAGAATTCTTACTTTATAACGATTACCCCAACCCTCTCCTTGATTTTGTTTTCCAATAGATTCTATCGGTGCAATCTGACCAACCCACCAACGGAAACTATCTCTTCCTATAAAATTACTTTTTATGAGTGATTCGTCTATCATGCGTCTCCAAATGAATCTCTTACTAATTTCATTGATGTAAATGAACGGTCTGGGTCAAAATGATGACACACTTCTTTAATAATATATTTACCACTGGTCTCTTCATCAAATCTTTCTGAATCCTGCCTTGAAACCTTAGGGAATTGACAAGTTATAATATCACCTGCACGTAAATCAGTATTGCAAGGAACAGTTACACTTAATAACTGTGTCAACAAAAGATTATACCTCATCGCGCTCTGTGCCTGATACTTCGTTGGGTCTGCGTTTGTCTTCTTTGATACATCAGGATCTATCGTACCATGATCAATCACTTGTGAGAACAAACGACTTGGCACATCTGATAAAGTCTTATCTGATTCCTCAGATATTCTTGGTAACACAACTTTATTACCTAACTTATCTATTCCAGACTCATCAAATTTAAATATTCGTTGTTTCATTTTAAAATTTAATGGATCGAATGTTAATCTTATAGACGAATATGTGCCTAATCTTAGTTTCTCAAGTAAATTCTGATTTCGATCAATCGTATAATTTAAAATTCTAAAATCATTATTCTTACTAATCGAACTTTCATTTACCTCTGTATAAGTATAAGTTGCCTTTGATGACTGTTTTGTTAATTTTTCAATTGATTTAAATTTAAATCCGTCCTGTGTCTGATAAAATAAAAATCCTGCTGTTGTATCATTTGATTTAGAATCATCTACCGACTTAGATGCCAACCAAACTAATGTTGTAAATGGTTTTCTAAGATTACCAATAAATTTATATTCATTGCTGGTGGGGTCAACTTCATATCTTGATTTATCCATTTTAAAACCAATTCTATCATCAGTTAATATTTTTTCAACAGATGTGCTAATCTTTGATGAATACTTTTTAAATACTCTTGTAGTTTCATTGGTGATTGCCTCCCTTGAAACAAGATTAAGAAGAAAAGTCTCTCTTTCTGATTGTGAAATTACGTCAGTAATACTTGATACTATCAAATTTTGTTCTGGGTCAGTGAAATCTAGACCTTTCTTTTCCTTGCCATTTCCAGTCTTACCTTGATCTAATATCTTCATTGATAATCTTTCACCTCCACGAAGAGGTAAACCATTATAGATCGACTGCCTTTCCTTCGAACCTTCCTTTGCAATTGAATCTCCTGTATTGACAACTCTGACCTGTGCTGTGATTGTGGGAGAAAATAAATCTTCATAATAGTCAATCGAAATTGTGCCAAGTTTGATATCCACAGACTTTGACCTATCGTTTGATTCGAGGATTAACTCCTCATAAAGTGATGCATCGGATGCTGACATTACGTGTACGCTGCGTCGAGTAAAATATTTTCTTTAACCATACTATTTAACGACTTTCCAAGAACAATGAGTTTTGTCTGACTCTCTTGTGCTTGTGGGAGTTGTGTAACCTGTGTTGATGGAATAATATTATCAACAACGATAGTTTTTGATTTTTTCTCTTTTGTTATCGATTTTGTGATGTCTGCTTTTTTGACATTTGATATAAATTTACTGTCCTTTGTTACCTTTTTCACAGGTTCCATAGACTTTTTGACTGCACTTTGTGCCTTCTTTAATTCACCTTTATAACCTTTATCACCAGGTTTATATGTTTTACCATCTAATGTTTGTATAGTTATTTTACTGTTATCCTTTTTAATAGATTCAACACTTTGAGCATCACCAGACTCTTTCACTTCAATATTAGAAACATTTATATCAACCTTACT
>Ga0209348_1000477_pt1 | contig 20937 bp, 25 predicted proteins | sample ETNvirenome_2_30_FD_184065 | JGI IMG/M metagenome (GOLD analysis project Ga0209348, IMG submission 184065) | Marine viral communities from the Pacific Ocean - ETNP_2_30 (SPAdes) (version 2) | ecosystem: Environmental > Aquatic > Marine > Oceanic | place: Pacific Ocean | collected 2013-06-22
ACTCAAGTGATCAACAGGTAGCCAACGCTACAGCCGATGCTCAAATGGTTCCTACAACTCAACGAGCTAGGTTAACAGGAATACAAGCAGAGGGAGCTTCTGGATCTAAAATAATTTTTAAATCTGGTGGGTCTACTGGAACTGCAATAGCTACGTTTGAGTTTGGATCTGAAGGAATAGATTTTTATGTTCCAGGTTCTGGAATTCTATTTGAAGAAGGAATTTATTTAGATCTAACAGCTACACCAAGTGTTACTATAACATTTACGTAGGAGTAAATTGTGGCTACAATAACTTATAAAGTAACCGTAGCAACGGGTACAACACAATACGGAACTGGTAATAGATTTTATATTAACGGTGAGCTAGCTCCTGTTTTGTATTTACAAGAAGGTAATACTTATATATTTGATCAATCTGATTCTAGTAATGCCTCTGGTGGCGTTCATCAAATTGCTTTTTCTAGAAATCCCAATAATAGTCCAGTAGCTGCTTACACATCCGGTGTTACATCTACAGGGACACCAGGAAGTTCAGGAGCACAAACAACATTTAATGTTGCACCTGTGAGAACTACAGGCGCACCTTTATTATTTTACTACTGCACAAATCACAGTGGTATGGGTAATACTGCACAAACTATTTCACCAACATCTGAAGAGACACAATTTAATCCTCAGATAGATGATATTATAGAAGAAGCATTTGAAAGAACAGGTGTTAAAAGTGCGAGAACAGGATATATGTTAAGATCTGCAAGAAGATCTTTAAACATTATGTTTCAAGAGTGGGCAAACAGAGGCGTTCATTTATGGAAAGTAAAACTTGCAAAAGTTCCACTAGTAGAAGGTCAAGCAGAATATAATTTTGCAGCTGATTCAGAAAATTTTCCAGAAGATTTAGATACAGTTTTAGAAGCTTATTACAGAAATAATTCAGATGCAACAGCACCACAAGATATTGCGTTAACAAAAATAGATAGATCTACATATTCACAAACACCAAATAAATTAGCTAAAGGTACACCTTCACAATATTATGTAGAAAGAAAATTAAATCCGAGTATATTTTTATACACAACACCAAGTTCAAGTGTATCCGATTCTACAACTCCAAGTAATTTTCAATTTTGTTTTTATTATTTAGCAAAAATTCAAGATGCTGGTGCGTATACAAATACATCAGATATAGTAAACAGATTTTATCCTTGCATGATGTCTGGTCTTGCATATTATTTAAGTCAAAAATATTCACCAGACAGAAGTCAAGAATTAGAACGTAGATATGAAAGTGAATTATTAAGAGCACTTGATGCAGATAATCAAGGCACATCTACTTTCATTTCACCACAAACATTTTATGGAGATGGAGTATAATGGGTAAGTATGCATCAGGAAAATACGCGTATGCTATTTCAGATAGATCAGGATTAAGATTTCCTTATGATGAAATGGTTAGAGAATGGAATGGATCATTAGTTCATTTTTCAGAGTATGAACCAAAGCAACCACAATTAGAACCAAAACCAGTTGGCTCTGATCCACAAGCTTTATATAATCCAAGACCACAACCTGCATCAAAAGCAAGTTTAATACTTTTAAATAATAATCCTTTTACATCTGTTATTTATAGTGGAACAACTTATGTAAATGTTTTTTCAGAAGATCATCAAAGAGCAGCAGGCTCTATAGTTAGATTTAGAGGGCCACCTGAAGTAATAGCAGCGGGTCCTGGTGGTGATGATGCAGATGACACTCCAAATTTACAACAATTTCAAAACATACCTACATTTGATAATGTAAGTGATTTAAATAATGCAAGTGGTTTTACCATTGCATTAGGACAAATAGATTCTTCAGGTAATATTACAGGAGCTACAACAACAGATTCTTTAACAGATCCAATAAATTTTTTTCATATAACTAGTACTAGCAATGCAACAACAGGTGGTGTATCAGGAGGTGGAGATAATTGTTCAGTAGGACCAGTAACATTAGAGGTGATTAATTAACAATGGCATACACTTTAACAAATTTAAGAGATGATATTAGAAACTACACAGAAGTTAGTAGTAACGTTCTAACCGACGCAGTTTTAGATACGATAATTAAAAATGCAGAGAATAAAATTTATAGAGCTATTGACACTGATCAAAGTGTTTTTTATGCAACATCAAATGCGATTGTTGGAAATAGATATGTAACTATACCAGACGATTTAAGAGCCATTAGATATGTTCAGTTTAAAGATTCTGCTGGTAATCAGTTCTATCTAGAGCAAAAAGATACATCTTACATAGCAGAGTTTTATTCTACACCTGGAACATCAGCTGTAGATATACCTAAATATTATGCTAATTGGGATGAAGAATTTTGGGTTTTAGCACCTACACCAGACCAAACTTATGAAATTACACTGGCTTATGACAAAGAGCCAGAAACTATAACTGACACTACATCTACGCCCGCTCCAGCGACAGCAGGAACTTACTTATCTAATAAATATCAAGATTTACTTTTGTACGCATGTCTAGTAAATGCATATGGATACTTGAAAGGTCCGACAGATATGTTACAATACTATCAAAGCCAATATAACGAGGCAATAGAATCGTACGCGCTTGAACAAATCGGGCAAAGACGCAGAGACGAATATCAAGATGGTGAGGTTCGTGCTCAACTTAACGTTAAACCACCATCAAGTTATGGAAAATAAATAGGAGAAAAAAAATATGGCAAATATCATACCATTTAGTTTTAGAGGTGCACTTTTGTCTGGACAACACGATTTTCAGGCATCAGGAGGAAATACTTTTAAAATTTCACTATACACAACTAATCCATATACAACAGCTTCAACTGTGTATTTAGCAGGAACTGGAAACGGTGAAGTAGATACAACAGGTGGTACTAACTATTCAGTTAAAACATTAACAAGACTTGGAGTTGCATCGAGCACAGCAGTCGCTTCAGTTGACTTTGATAATGTTACTTATAGTAGTGCATCTTTCACTGCAGCTTTTGCAGCGATTTACAATACGGATACAGTTGACAGTACAGCAAATAGATTAGTAGTGGTTTTAGATTTTGGTGGTAACAAGACAGCAACGAATGGTACTTTTACTATTACGTTTCCTGATCCGACTACACCATCTAATGCAATTATTAGTATGGCATAAGGAGAAAATTTATGGCGTTAGTTATAAATGATAGAGTAAAAGTAACAAGCACAACTACTGGAACAGGTGCGTTTGCACTTGGAGCAGCAGTAACTGGTTTTGAAACTTTTGCAGCAGGAATAGGAAACAATAACACAACTTACTATTGTATCTTTAATCAAGGTACAAGTGAGTTTGAAGTTGGACTTGGAACATTAGATGGTACAAGTGCAAATTTAACAAGAGGATCAGGAGCTACAATTTTTAGTAGTTCTAACTCTGATAATGTTGTTGATTTTAGTGCAGGCACAAAAGATGTATTCTGTACTTTACCAGCAAGTAAATCGGTTTTCTTGGATGCATCAGGAACACCAGTAGGAGCAGCGTCAGCTGGCTTTGCATTAGCAATGGCGGTGGCGTTATAAAGGAATAAAATATGGCACAAGATTTTAGAAACAATTTACAAAGAAACGTAGGTACATCACCAGTTGATTTAGTAGTTGGTGGAGACTTTGATGCAGTTATAGGCATTAGAATCTGTAATACTACAACTAGCACTGTTCAAGCTAGTTGTCAGATTGTAAATGGTGGAAACGATCACTTCATTGCAAAAAATGTAAGTATCCCACCAAACTCTGCAATTGAATTAATTCAAGGTGGTGCAAAAATTGTTTTAGAAAATGGTGATACACTTAAAGCACAAAGCGACACTGCTTCGTCTTTAGATATTGTTACATCATTTATAGATAGTATTAGTACGTAAGGAGTAATATGACGGCAGTAGTAAATGGAATCCAATATATCGGAGGCGGCACAGCCCCTGATGAATTTATAAAAAATCAAGCAGCTACCATGGATGGTACACAAACTGTTGAGAACGGTGTTCTTGCAGGGCCTATTACTATACCTGGTACAATAACAGTAACAGGAACTTTAGTAATAGTATAATGTCAAAGATAGAAGTAAATACAGTTGCACCACAATGCGGAACTACTTTAACACTAGGTGAATCTGGTGATACAGTACAATTAGGAACTGGTGCTAGTCAATCAGGCTTTGGTAGAACAGGAACTGTAGACTGGGATACAACTCCAAAAACAACAACTTTTACTGCTGTATCTGGAGATGGATTTTTTTGTAACACAACATCAGGTGGTTTTACAGCTAACTTACCTGCAGGTGTTGCAGGAGCTATAGTCTCTTTCGCAGATTATGCAGGAACTTGGCAAACAGGTAATCTAACAGTATCACCAAATGGTTCAGATAAAATTGGTGGAGTAAATGCAGATATAACTTTAGATACTGAAGGTCAATCAGTAACTTTTGTATTTGCAGATTCAACACAAGGTTGGATTAATGTTCAAGATTCAACTTCTAATGAAAGAGCATCAGCTTTTATAACTGCTACTGGCGGAACAATTTCAACTTCAGGAAATGACAAAATTCACACATTTACAGGTCCAGGTACTTTTTGTGTATCCTCTATAAGTGGATGCACTGCAGCAAACAATGAAGTTTCTTATATAGTAGTAGCAGGTGGCGGTGGTGGTGGTGGAGCACATGATTCACCTTGTAACAGAGCAGGAGGTGCTGGTGGAGCAGGTGGTTATAGAGAAACTAAATCACCTGTCACTCCATATACTGCTAGTCCTTTAGATGGTCAACCGAGTGCACCTAATAGAATTACAGTTACAGCAACAGCTTTTCCTATAACAGTAGGAGCAGGAGGTGCGGGTGGTCGTAGATCAAGTAATAATTCAGCTAATGGTTCAAATTCAATTTTTTCAACAATAACTTCAGCAGGTGGAGGAAGAGGTGGAATGGCAATTGGTGGTCCAGTTGGTTTTCCTGGTTGTGGAGGAGATGGTGGTTCAGGAGGCGGTGGTTCTGGTGGTGGAGCTGGTACAGCAAGTGTTAAAGGAGATGGTAATACACCTCCAACAACTCCTGCACAAGGATTTGATGGTGGTTGTGGTACTGGTCCATCTGGATCTAGTGGTGGAGGCGGTGGAGCAACTGCTGCTGGTACAGGACCAACAGGTTCTTCTGATGGTGGAGCAGGTGGTGCTGGAGCAACAAGTTCAATCAATGGAACTCCAACTGCTAGAGCAGGCGGAGGCGGAGGCGGTGGTGCTTCTGGTGGAGGTGCTTCAGGTGGAACAGGTGGTGGTGGTCCAGGTGGTAGTAGTAACACAGCAGGAACTGCAGGAACAACAAATACCGGCGGTGGAGGTGGTGGAGCAGGTTTCGGTCCTGATGGATCAACTAATTCTTTAGGTGGCACTGGAGGTTCTGGTATAGTAATAATAAGGTATAAATTTCAATAATTATGACAAGTAAAATTAAAGTAGATAATATAAATAAAGTTTCAGATGATTCTAACATTATAAAAAAATGTGGATCAACAACAACAGTAGGATCAGGATCTGGTAATACAATTGTTGTATGTGGTTCAACAATTACAATTGGAAGATGTGGTGCTAGTGTTGCTCTTGCATCAGGCGCTTCTCAAACAGGTTTTGGTAGAGAAGGTTCCGTTGATTGGCAGACAGGTTCAATTAAAACAGCTGCTACTTTTACTGCAGCGAGCGGTGAGGGTTATTTCGTAGACACGTCTAGTAATGCTATTACAGCAAATTTACCTGCAGGATCAGCTGGAGCGATTGTTGCTTTTTCTGATTATGCAAGAAATTTTGCAACAAATAATTTAACAATTTCACCAAATGGATCAGATAAAATTGGTGGTATTGGTGAAGATGCAACATTAGATGTTAATGGTCAAGCAACAACGTTAGTATATGTTGATGGAACTAAAGGTTGGATTAATGTTCAAAATGCAGAGGACACAGAAACAGGAGTTCCTCCTTTTATTGATGCTACAGGTGGAACAATTACTTGTTCAGGAAATTGTAAAATTCATACTTTTACAGGTCCAGGAACTTTTGCAGTAAGTTCAATAGCAACTTGTTGTGCTCCAGTTAATAATTTAGTTAGTTTTCTTGTAGTTGCAGGTGGTGGCGGTGGTGCTCACGGACAAGTTTGTAGATATACAGGAGGTGGAGGTGGAGCTGGAGGAGTAAGAGAAGTAGTAAGTCCAGGTTCTCCCTACACAGGTTCTCCTTTAAATGGTTATCCAACACCAGGAAACAGAATTACAGTAACAGCAACAAGTTTTCCAATAACAGTAGGTGCCGGTGGAGCGGAAGCTCCTCCAACTGGTCCAGGAAGAGGAGAACCTGGAAGTGTAAGCACTTTTTCAACAATCTCATCTGCCGGAGGTGGATACGGTGGAAACGGTGATTATCAACCCGCTGGAGCTAGCGGTGGATCAGGTGGTGGTGGATCAGGAGCAAGTAGTGGTGGAGCAGGTAATACACCTCCCGTAACTCCTTCTCAAGGAAACTCTGGTGGCACTGGTTGTGGGGCGTGGGCTAGTGGACGAAACGGTGGTGGTGGAGGTGGTGGCGCTGGTGCGGTTGGTCAAACTGGTAGTCCTTCGGTTGGTGGTGCTGGTGGTACAGGTGTTGAAACAAATATTCCAGGAGGTCCTCTTAAAGTAGGAGGAGGTGGACAAGGTTCATCAACCGCTACAGTTGTTCCATGCGCTCCTTTTACTGATTTTGGAGGTGGAGCTTGGAAAACTGCAGGAACAGCTAATACTGGTGGTGGTGGTGGCGGTGGAGATTTGGGAGGTGGTCCAGGTAATGGTAGAGCTGGTGGTTCTGGTATAGTAATAATAAGATATAAAGCAAGATAATTATGAGTGAAATAAAAGTAAATAAAATTAGTCCAAGAACAGCGTGTGGTACAGTTACATTAGGAGATAGTGGAGATACGTTCACAATTCCTGCAGGTGCAACAATTAATAACCAAGGAACGGCAACAAACTTTGGTGCAACAGGTTCTGCATCGTGGACAACAACAGTTAAGACAGGAGATTTCACAGCGGTTGCTGGTGAGGGATATTTTGTAGATACATCAAGTGGTGAAATTGATGTTGCATTACCTTCTGGAACAGCAGGAGCTGTAATAGCCATTGCAGATTATGCAAAAAATTTTGGTACAAATAATGTAATTTTAGTTCAAAATGGTTCAGATAAAATTGGTGGTTCAACTAATAATGCAAAATTACAAACAGACGGTATAGCTGTAACATTAATTTTTATAGATTCTACAAAAGGTTGGATTGTAACTGATGATGGAAATCAATCATCTGCTGACACTAACCCATTCTTAGTTGCTTCAGGCGGAACTGAAACAACATCAGGTAACGATAAAATTCACACATTTACAGGTCCTGGAACTTTTACAGTTTCTAAGGCAGCTGTAGATGCAGCAAATAATCAAGTTTCATATATAGTAGTAGCTGGTGGCGGAGGAGGTGGTGGCGTTAGAGGCGCTGGAGGTGGAGCTGGTGGTTTTAGAGAAGATAAATCTCCAGTCACTCCTTACACTGCATCACCTTTAGATGGTGCTGGAAATATAACAGTTTCAGCAACATCTTTCCCAATAACAGTTGGAGCTGGTGGAAGTGGTGGTGATGGTGGCAGCACTCCCGGATCAAATGGAAATCCTTCAGTTTTTTCAACAATAACTTCAACTGGTGGTGGTAAAGGTGGAATGGTAACTACACCTGAATCCCCAGGACAAGCAGGAGGTTCTGGTGGTGGCGGAACTTGTGGTCCAGGAGGATCAGGAAATAGTCCTCCAGTTAGTCCAGCACAAGGAAATCCAGGTGGAGGTGGAGCAGGAGGTCCTATTTATGGAGCTGGTGGTGGAGGAGGAGCAACAGCAACAGGTGCAACTGGTTTACCAGGTGCGGGCACTCCCTCTCTTTCAAATGGTGGAGCTGGTGGAGCAGGAGCTTCAACAGAGATTTCAGGATCAGCAGTTACAAGAGCTGGTGGAGGAGGTGGAAGTTATTATACTAATAATAATATAGGAAGTGGCGGACTTGGTGGATCTGGTGGTGGAGGACCAGGCGGAGGTCAATCACCTGGAGCTGGCGCAGGAACAGCAGGAACAGCAAATACTGGCGGTGGTGGCGGTGGAGGTTGGCATCCTGGACCTTGTGCATGTGAGACTGGTGGTGCAGGTGGCTCAGGAATAGTAATAATAAGGTATAAATTTCAATAGTTGAATGGTAATTAAAACTAATATATAAGGAGAAACATTATGGCACATTTTGCAAAACTAGGAGCTAACGGAAAAGTTATTCAAGTATTAACACTTGATAACAAAGATATGTTAAATGCTGATGGTGTAGAGGATGAAGCAGTAGGTCAACAATATTTAGAACATCACAACAATTGGCCTGCGCAAATGTGGATTCAAACTTCATACAATACAACAAGTAATACACATAAATCTGGTGATAACTCAAAAGCATTTAGAGGAAACTACGCAGGTATTGGTTATGAGTGGGATGAAGATAATCAAATCTTTTGGCCTAAAAAACCATATGCATCTTGGGTAAAAAATACATCAAGTGCACAATGGGAATCACCAATCGGTGCTGCTCCTGCATTAACTGCAGAACAAACTTCACAAAATAAAGCTGGTACTCACGGTTGGCATTATGTTTGGAATGAAGATGGCCAGTCTTGGGACTTGACAAACAGTAACGCCTAAATTACAAAGGTATGTGGTATGCAGAAGAAAGTATTATCTGAACAATCATTATATTATGGTGACGTGGCGATGCCCAAAGATTGGGATATTGACCGAGATAAATTACAAAACGATATTTTAAAATCACAAGTTACAGATTCACCTTTTCCATTTTCACGAACGTTCGATATGCTAAGCACTTATATAAGAGAGCATATAAATTTAAACTATGACTTTACTTTAGTTCAAAAAGAAACGTGGGGCAATATGTATAAGCCCCAAGAGACAACAATTCCTTTATTAAATATAGATCCTGTAGATTTGAGAAACTCTCCTGATTACACACTTCTTTATGGGGTTAATGTTAAAAATTGTTTTGTGCGAATACATTACGAAGACAATAGACGTAAAGGTAGAAGTTGGGACATAGAACTTACCAATAATAAATTTATTATGTTTCCATCAACTAATATGTATTACATAACTAATAACCAACAGGATAGTTTAAATTTTGTACAAACAATAACTTATGAATATATCTAATTATTACTGGTATTTTAGTGGTGTGCTTACACCTAAATTTTGTGATGAAGTTATTGAATATGCTAATGCACAAAAAGAAGTTATGGCTAGAACTGGTGGTTATGGTGATAAAAAATTAAATAAAGAAGAAGTTTTAAATATGCAAAGAAAAAGAAAATCAGATTTAGTATGGTTAAATGATACTTGGATATATAAGGAATTACATCCGTATGTGCATGAGGCAAATAGAAATGCAGGTTGGAATTTTGAATGGGACAGATCGGAATCTTGTCAGTTTACAAAATATAAACTAAACCAATACTACGATTGGCATTGTGATAGCTGGGATAAACCTTATGATAAACCAAATACTGAAGATCACGGTAAGATTAGAAAACTATCTATGACCTGTCAGTTAACAGATGGATCAGAATATAAAGGTGGTGAATTAGAATTTGATTTTAGAAATTATGACCCACATATGAGAGACGAATCAAAACATAGAGTGCAATGTAAAGAAATATTACCAAAAGGATCTATCATTGTATTTCCTAGTTTTGTGTGGCATAGAGTTAAACCAGTAACATCAGGCACAAGATATAGTCTTGTGGTATGGCATTTAGGGAGGCCTTTTAAATAATGTATATAAATAGTTATTTTCCAACTGTAATATGGAGCGAAGAAAAACCAGAGTTTGTAAAATCTTTAAACAAAGCTAGTAATAAATATATTGCTGATGCTCGTAAAAGAGAAAAAGAATTTATAAAAAAACACGGTGACTTTGGAAGATCCTATCATTCAACATCACTTACAGGTGACAATGATTTTTTAGATTTTAGAAATTATATTGGTCAAAAGTCTTGGGAATATTTAGACCACCAAGGTTATAATATGCAACAATACACAACTATGTTTAGTGAGTTGTGGGTACAAGAGTTTGCTAAAAAAGGTGGTGGACATCACTCTGCTCATATACATTGGAATCAACATGTATCGGGTTTCTATTTTTTAAAATGTAGTGATAAAACTTCATTCCCTATATTTCACGAACCAAAGACTGGTGCAAGAACAACAAAATTAAAAATGAAACCAGACTTAAAAGGTGTATGGCCTGGTCACGAACAATTTCACCTTAAACCAAAACCAGGAACATTAATTATATTTCCAGGATATTTAGAGCACGAGTTTTCTGTGGATTTTGGTATAGAACCATTTAGGTTTATACATTGGAATATACAAGCTGTGCCGAAAGAAATGGCAAAAGATGTATAATATTTTTAGTTCATATATACACGAAGAATTTTTTAATTTTAACACAAAACAATTTAAAAAAGAAATTTTAGATTTAAAAACAAAAGACAAAGGAAGAATAATAAGTAATTATGGTGGTTGGCAAAGTAATGATTTTAGAACAGTTCCAAAAGAATTTAAAAGTCTATTTAATAAAATTAGTGCAAATGTTGAAAAAGTGGAAAAGCATTTATCACTTTCAAAAAAATTAACATTATATAATTTATGGTACAATGTTAATGGTTTAAGTTCTTTTAATAAACCACACACTCATCCAGGAAGTATTGTATCAGGAGTGTATTATATTTCTATTCCTCAAAATTCAGGAAATATAGTTTTTTTAAATCAAGATATGGATAAATTTTACACTTTAATAGATTCATACAACAATTATAATTCATCAACTTGGAAAATAATTTCAAAAGAAAATTTATGTATTTTTTTTCCATCTTATTTAAGACATTATGTTGAACCAAATTTTAATAAAAAAGAAAGAATTAGTATAAGTTTTAATTATGGCTTTTAAAAAAAATAAATATACAATTATTCGTCAAGCGATATCAAAAGATCTAGCAGCTTTTGTTTCAAATTATTTTTTAATGCAAAAACAAGTTTATGATACTTGTAGACAATCAAGATATTTTTCTCCGTTTGAAACCATCATAGGATATTATGAAAGTGAAAATGAGCAGATACCAAATACATATTCTCAATATGCTAACATGGCTATGGAAACATTATTGCTTAAATGTCAACCAGGTATGGAAAAAGCTACAGGATTAAAATTATATCCTGCTTATACCTACGCAAGAATATATAAAAAAGGTGATGAACTTAAAAGACATAAAGATAGATTTAGTTGTGAGATATCTACAACTATGAATCTTGGTGGTGATGATTGGCCTATATATCTAAGCCCTAATGAAAATGTAGGTGCACCAGATGGTAAAAATATTACAGCAGCTAGCAAAGCAAAAGGGGTTAGGGTAGATCTAAAACCTGGTGATATGTTAGTTTATAGGGGGGTGGAGTTAGAACATTGGAGAGAAAAATTCAAAGGGAAAGAATGCGTACAAGTTTTTCTGCATTATAACAATCGTAAAACACCGGGAGCTAGAGATAATATGTTCGACAAACGTCCACATTTAGGTCTTCCTTCCTGGTTTAAACGATGATATAATCTTTAGATGGAGGCAGGGCACCACCACATACCCCCTGTCTCCTTTTAAGGAATTTTATGAGTTTAGGATTTGACGCAATATCAACATTACCATTTGCAACCTCTACGACTGAGGGTAATGTTTCAGTAGTTGTAACAGGTAATCAGGTTTCAATTAGTATTGGTAGCGCTGGAGTCATTGCAGATTCAGTTACAGAAAATTTAACACCAAATCAAGTAACTTTAGGACTTGGAACCTTAAGTATTAGAACAGACGTAGATCACACTGTTACAGGATCTCAAGTAACTTTAAATACAGGTAACGTAACAGTTAATATAGATGTAGATGTTTTACCTTCAGGTGTTGACTTGACCTTGGCTACAGGTAATGTTACAATAACTGCTGACGCAAATATAAGTCCTACAGGTTCTCAGTTAACATTAGATACAGTAGAACCAGGAGTTATTACGTGGAACGATATAGTACCAGGAGCAACAATGGTTTGGACACCAATAAAACCTTATTAATATGGCATCAACATTTTCATCAGATTTATCATTAGAACTTGTAGCAACCGGCGAAAAAGCAGGTCTATGGGGAGCTATCACAAATACTAATTTACAATTATTACAAACAGCAACGTCAGGTTATGTAGAAGTAACTTTAAGTTCTGGTAATGTTAACTTAGATTTATCAGACGGATCGGCGACCGCGAATGGTAAAAACCTTTACATCAAAGTTGTTGGAACTTTATCTGGTGATGCTAGTTTAACAATGCCTGCAACTACATCTGGTGGTAATGCTAACAGAGTATTTTTTGTAGAAGATGGAACTACTAGAGGTGGAGCTGGTGATAGTTATACAGTAACTTTATTAACAACAGGTCAAAGCGCATCTACACAAGTGCCTCTTCCAGAGGGTGCAAAAGTTTTAGTTTATTCTAGAGGTAGTGTTCCAGCTACAACTTTAGCCATGATGGAAAAAGGATTTACAGAAGTAACTGCAGCTAGCAAAACAGCATACACAGCAGTTGCTGGAGATCAAATCGGTGTTGACACTGTTGCTAACATTGTAACAATTACACTTCCTGCATCACCATCACAAGGCGATGAAGTAACTATTATGGATGTATCTGCATCTAATGGCTTTGGAACTAACAAATGTGTTGTTGCAAGGAACGGATCAAATATTCAAGGTGGTACATCTGATTTAGATTTAACTTCAAACAATCAATGTGTAACACTAATCTTTACAACTGCCACAAAAGGCTGGCAAATAAAAACTAATAGTACATCATAGGAGTAAAGCATGCTTACTAAAATTAAGTTTGCTCCTGGTATTGACAAACAAGACACTGCTGTAGGAGCAGAGGGTCGTTGGGTTGATTCTGATAATGTTAGATTTAGATATGGTCTTCCCGAAAAAGTAGGTGGTTGGCAATCATTACTTAATGATTCTATTGTTGGTGTTGCTAGAAAACAACATGCTTTTGTAGATACTGAAGGTAATAGATATGTTGCACTTGGCACAGATAAATTTTTATTATTGTATTTTGAAGGTCAGCTTTTTGATATAACACCTTTTAGATGTAATAACGCAGGAGTTGTAGATAGTTTTACTAGTTCAACATTAGCAACAAATAGTACATCAGTCAAAACTTGTACAATTACAACAAGCACAGATCATGATTTATCTGTGGGAGATATTATAGAACTATCATCAGTTACTTTACCAAGCGGCACAGGGTTAAACGCAAGTGATTTTGAAGATAAATTATTTCAAGTATTAACTGTACCTACTCCTACAACATTTACAATTAACTCTTTAAATCAAGCATCTGCAGTTATATCAACAGGTGGTAGTATGACTGTTAAAGTCTACCAACCTATTGGTCCTGCAGCACAAACTTATGGTTATGGTTTTGGTATTGGAAACTATGGTGGTACAATTACCGGTGCTTTAACAACAACTCTTAACGGAGCGTTGCTCGCGGATACAGCGGGTACAGGTGGATCAGGGACAGCAATCACTTTAACATCAACAACTGGTTTTCCAACAACAGGCACAATAGCTGTTGGTGATGAATTAATTACATACACAGGTATAGCTGGATCTGACATAACAGGTATTACTAGAGGAGCATTAGGCACAGCAACATTTGGTACATCAAATGGACAAGCTCACAGTGGTGGAGCAACAGTTACAAACGCTACAAATTTTTCTGGATTTGGTAGTGCAGTTGAAGCGTCATCAGTAACACTGGAACCAGGACTTTGGTCATTAAGTAATTTTGGTGAAGTATTAGTTGCAACAATTGCAAACGGTAAAACATTTACCTGGAACGCTGGTATTACAGCAAGACTTACGACAAGAGCCTCCATGTTAACATCTGGTTTTGAAACGCGAATAGATGCAGCTACAGATAGTGGTAATCCTACAGCTACTAGAGTTACACTTATATCACCAACAACAAGACACTTAATTCATCTTGGAACAGAAGTAACTATAGGAAGTCCGGATACACAAGATGATATGTTTATAAGATTTTCTGAAGACGAAAATATAAATAAATATACACCACAAGCCACCAACACTGCAGGCACACAAAGACTACAAGACGGTACAAAAATTGTAGGTGGTTTAGTTGCAAAAGAAAATATTTTGATTTGGACGGACAATGCATTGTACACAATGAAATTTGTTGGAGCTCCTTTTACATTTGGTTTTGAACAGGTTGGTACAAACTGTGGATTGATTGGTAAAAATGCAGCAATTGAAATTGATGGTGTTGCATACTGGATGGGAAATAATGGATTCTTTTCTTTTGATGGTACGGTTAATACATTACCTTGCTCTGTTGAAGATTATGTCTATGACGATTGTAATACTACAAAAGGTCAACAAATAAATGCAGGTATTAATAATTTGTTTACAGAGGTAATATGGTGGTATCCAACTCAAAATTCAGATTTTAATGACAGATACGTTGTTTATAATTATGGCCAAGACAATGCAAAATTACCTATGGGTAATTGGTATACAGGCACAAACACAAATTCTATTAGAACCACTTGGATTGATTCATTAGTATATCCTAAACCATATGCTACAGCTTACAATAGTTCTAACACAGGAACATTTCCATCAGTTATTGGTGAAACAGGTTTAGGTCAAACTGTATTTTTTGAACATGAAATAGGAACAGACCAAGTTAATCCGGATGGTAGTGTTACCGCTTTAACATCTTTTATAAAATCATTTAGTTTTTCTTTGCAAAAAGATCAAAGCGAAATATTTTTAGCTATGAGAAGATTTTTACCTAACTTTAAAGTATTAACTGGTAATAATCAGATTACATTAGCAATAAAAGATTTTCCTGCTGATAGTGATACACAAACTTCATTAAGTCCTTTTACAATTACATCTACTACAACCAAAGTGGATACACGTGCAAGAGGGCGATATGCAAATATAAAAATAGAAAATACTGGTGTAGGTGAATCGTGGCGATTTGGTACATTTCAAGTGGATCTACAACCTGATGGAAGGAGAGGATAATGACAAAAGTAGTAGTAAGATTACCAGAACCTAAAAAAGAATATAGTGAAGACAACCAAAGACAAATTAATAGAGCTTTAACTACAATTATAGAACAGTTAAACTCCACATACTTAACACAACAAAAAGAAGACCAAGAACGATTTACTTGGCTAGGATTAGGGTAATGGCAAATATATACAAAAACGATAAAGTAAGTTTAACAAACACAGATGTTACAACTCTATATACAGTGCCATCTAATTCACGTGCAATTGTTAAATCGCTTTTAGTTGTAGAAGATGCAGCTGGATCGGCAGTAGTTAAAGTAACATTAACTAGCGCGGCAGGCACAGCTTTTGTAGTTGATAATGATGTCACTTTAACATCGGGTCAAAAAGAACAAGTATTAAGTGAGCCTTTAATTATGTTAGAAAGTGAGATATTGAAGGTACAAGCAACTAGTGGTAATGTAGATGTTATTGCATCTATACTAGAAATTAACAGGGAGGATAGATAATGCCGTTTGTAGAAACAGAGGCCTCAGTTAGGTATGAAACAATTAATGGTAAAAGAGTGCCAGTAATTACACCGAAAACAGAGGTTACATTAACTAATACAGTAACAGGCCAAGAATACATGTCTGATGCAGAAGCCATGGCTGATGTGCAGAATCCAAGCACAGATACCAAGTCTGAACACATTAGAAGAGACGTAAATGTGACTGTAGAAGAGATAAAAATAGGCGCTGGCTTTAATATCAGCGATTGATTATTAGTAAAAAAGCAAGTAAATTAGTAAATTATGCCATTAAGGAAAATAAAACGAGCAGTTAAGAAGGTAACTAAACCAATAGCAAAGGTATTAGATAAAATAATACCTAACGAAATTAAACCTTTCTTACCTTATGCGGCTGCGTTTACTCCATTTATGTTGCCTGCGAGTTTTGGTATTGGTAGTTTAAGTCCAATGGTAAGTAGAGCTCTAGCAGCAGGTGCAGCTAATTTAGGATCACAGTTAGCACAAGAAGGTAGTGAAGGAGATTTTAGTGCAACATCATTAGCACTTGCTTCTGGTATTGGTGCACTATCTGCACCAGGTGCAGGAGATACGTTAAGAGGTGGAATAGCAAAAACTACCGGAAGAGAAGCAGGTATAATGGCTCAATCAGGAGTTACACCAGCAGGTGGAATAGGTGAAGGGTTTTTACAAGGTGCAGAAAATATTGGTAGAGAGGCATTAGCTGGAAGTGCTGATTTTTTAAGTGTGAAACCAGGAAGCGGAGGCATAGGAGATATCTTGAGACCAGGTGGAACAAAAGTTGGTTTTAATATGCCAACGGCAAAAGCACTTTCTGTTCCATTTACGCAAGGAACAACTGATTTAGCTATGGCTACAGCTAGAAAAGCTTTAAAAGATTATGAAGATGAATTAGCAGCTTATGAAGCTGAAACAGGAGAGGCACAGTTTGCTTCTGATGAAGCTAGAAGAACAGCAATTAGAGCTGCTATGACGGCAGGACAACACTCTGAGGATGTTATTAGTGAAACACTAGCATTATTAGGATTAAAAGATGGGGGTGTTGTAAAAATGAAAGATGGTGGTATAATGGATCTTGGTGGCAAAGAAATGGATCTACGAGGTGGTGGATTCGTGCCAATAGGTAAAAAAGAGAGAGCGGACGACGTCCCTGCAAGATTAAGCAAAAACGAATTTGTAATGACAGCCGATGCTGTAAGAGCAGCGGGTGGTGGAAATATTAATGAGGGTGCAAAAAGAATGTATGAAACAATGAACAGATTAGAGGCGCGAGCATAATGGCTGAAACAACTACGATAACACGACCGGCACCGGTACTAGAAGCATCACTAACTAATTTTTTAAAATCAATAGATCCTTTAGTAGGTCAACAAATACAGACAGGTGCGTTTGCACCAAAGATTGCAGCAGAATCTGCACTACAACAAGATGCTAGAACTGCAGCAGCAGGATTAGGAGCACTTACAGGACCAGAAGCTTTTAGACCTTTTATGTCACCTTATCAACAAGAGGTGATTGATACAACTTTATCAGAATTTGATAGACAACAAGCCATAGCAGATACAGCAAGACGTGATGCAGCAATAAGAGTTGGAGCTTTTGGTGGTGGTAGAGAAGGTGTACTTGGAGCAGAAGCAGCAAGAGGAGCAGCACAAAGCAGAGCAGGATTACAAGCACAATTATTAGCACAAGGATTTCAACAAGCACAAGCAGCAGCGGCACAAGACTTAGCTGCAAGACAAGGTCTTGGTACTTACCAAACACAATTAGGTCAGGCTGGCCAAGCACAACAACAAGCAGTGTTAGATGCAGCAGCAGCGGCGGCAAGAGAAGCAGAATTCGAACCATTCACTAGATTAGGTTTAGTTGGTCAACAACTTGCACAGGTACAACCTGGTGCATTCCCAACTCAAACTGTTGGTTATCAACCACCAGCAGCACCAACTAGTCCATTACAAACTGCATTAGGTGTTGGAACTGGCCTTGCTAGTATTGGTTCTAAACTAGGAATATTTGGCTAATGAGTAGAATTTTAAGAAGACCGATGTTTAGAGGTGGTAAAGTAGATAGCTACGGCACGGGGATCGCGAGTGGTCTTGGAACTAGATCAGGATACTTTAGAGGTGGTGGTGTATCGTATAATCCATTTAGTCAATCACAAACACAAAATTTAGTTCAGTCATACACACCACAAGGAGTACCACAACCATTTATAGATTTCTTTAAAGCTAACCAAGCAAATCAAAGATCATCTAATAGATTTAGAACTATGGGTCCAGGAACAGAATTAAATGAATCTGAACTTGCGTATGAAGAGTTTCCAGAAATATCAAGTGAAATGCCAAAAGGTTTAACAGCGAGTGCAGATCCAGATTTTATACCAAAAGGAGGTATAGAAGATTTAAAATCTACAGCAGATGTAGAATTAGATTTACCAATTTCTAAAATAGAAACTTCACCAAAAGATGTTAAGACACCTAAACCTGGTGATGACGAACCAGAAGTAACTATGACCGATCTTGAAAAAGCTTTAGGTTTAGACAAAGCTAGACAAGAGTATGCAGCAGATGCATTAGCTGCAGCATCAAAAGCATTCTTTGAGGGTAAAGGTTTTGGTGCGATAGCAGACGCAGCAGCTGTTAAGAGTAAAGCACCAGATATCAAGAGACTTGCAGGACTAGAAGAGTTTAAAGCAGATAGAAGAGAAAAACTTTTTGATAAACAACAAGAAGCTCTTCGAAAACAAAAAGAAGGCACTAAAGGAGCTTTTCAAAAAAAATTAGAAACAATTACAGCTCAAAAAGAAGGCACTCAAGGACATATAATAGCTTTATCTGAACAAAAACTTCAACCAACTATACAAGGTGAAGTTGCTAATAAAACTAGCAAAAATTTTGTAAGACCAAGTCCTGCTGAAATTAAGGGACTAATGATTGCATATTATCCTCAATCATATAAAGGCGCAGTTTCTGCAACGGAAGAAATGACAGGAAAAGAGGCAGGAACTTACATTACAGAAGATGCAACACAGCTAATTTTTTGGGACGGCACAGAAGCAAGAACTCAATCAATTTAAAGTTAGGAGACCTTAATGCCAACGGTAGCAGAACTTTTACAATCTAAACAAGAATCTCAAACAATTGGACCAGAAGATAACAATGAAGTAAGTACAATTGCTTCTATTTTTGCAGGTATTGGATCTGGTTTAATTGACATACCAAAAGGTTTATTTTCATTAGGTGCAAGTATCTATGATCTAACAAACGATACTAACAAAGCAGCAGAAATAGAAAAATACTTTGATGATCTTACAAATCTAGATGAAATGGCAGAGGCTACGGCTGCGGGTAAAATTACCAGATTATTAACAAACGTTGGTATACCTGGCGGTGTTGCATTTAAAGCTGGAACAAGTTTAGCAAGTAAAGCAGTGCAAACTAAAAAAGCTGGTACATATTTTAAAGTTACAGGATCAAGTGGTAAAGCGTTGCGTAATGCTGCAAACACAGCAGATGAACTAAACAGAAAAGGTAAGACTGCAAAATTTATTGGTGGTGCTACAGCTGGAGGTTTGGCTGAAGGTGTATTTGTTGGTGATGTAGAAGAAGCAGGTACATTTGGTGATTTGTTAGGTGGACCTACAGAATTAGAAAGAGATGATGAGTACGATCCAGAAAGAGAATTAATTAACAGAGTTAAGTTTGGTACAGAGGGTGCATTATTTACAGGATTAATTGGTGGTGTGGGTTCTACATTAAAAGCATTATCTAAAAGAGGTAAGGATATGCGATTCTCTAATTCTAAGTTAGATAGATTTTATGATAAAGTTGCATCTAAAGTTAGAGCAAGAGGCGGTAAGACACAAGAATTTTTTGATATAGAAAGAGGACAGGTTGGTGCAAGATCAGCTGACGTAAACTTTGCACAACAAGTCTCAAGAGAGCTAGATAAAAATATAGATGCTATTTTTCCTGCGTACAAAACAGTTACAAATAAACTAGTTGCAAAAGAAAGAAACGATTTATTAAGAGCTTTAAACGAAGCAATGTTATCAGGTTCACCTAAAGTTAGTGAGAGAACAGGTAAAGTTGTATTTGGTGAAATAGATGCAGCAAAGAAAAAAGTAGTTGATGAATTATTAGATAAAGCACAAGCTAAACCTCAAATAAGAACAGCTATTTATGGCAATTTAAATTCTATTAGAACTGGTTGGGGTGATATGTTTAGTGCATTAGGTGGTAAAATATCTAGAGATAAAACAGCATTTAAAGAATTTAAACAATTATTTGGTAAAAAGTTTCAAGACTATTTAGGTTCTACATATGATATATTTTCTAATAGATCTATAGTGCCTTTTTTAAGTTATAAACCTACAGATGAGGCTGTGCAAAAAGCAATAACTTTATTTAGAGATGTTGCAAGACAAAATGGTAAACCTATCTCAGAACAACAGGCAGAGTATTATGTAAATAGATTGGTTAAGACAGCACAGTTACCAAAAGGATTTAAGATGGATAAACCATCCGATGTTGTATTTCAAATACCAGATTTTTTTGTAGGTAAAACTGTTTTAGATGATGCGGTTACATCAAAAGGTTATGCTAATATGGTAAACCTACCAGCAAATGCACAGAAAGTTATTAAAGAATTATTAGGAGAACAAAAAAATCCTATGCAAACAATACTTGCAGGTACAAGTAGATTATCTTTGATCACAAGACGTAATGAATTTTTTGATGATTTAGTTAAACAATCAGATGCTGATAAAGCTGCAGGTAAACGTGGTATGTTTTATGATACAGAGGCAGAAGCATTTGATGCATTGGGTCCAAATATTAGAAAAATAAATGTAGATCCAAACAAAGCATTAGAAGCTGGTATTACAAACCCAATTAATGGTAAGTTTGCAATTGATGAGATAGCTGATGCATTAGAGGAAACAAATAATGCATACAAAACTAAAGGCACAGGTCAACAAATTTATGAAGGATTACTTTTATATCCAAAAGCAACATCACAGATTGCTAAAACTATTTTATCACCAGTAACACATGCAAGAAACTTTGTATCTGCAGGTGCGTTTGCAACAGCAAACGGTATCATACCATCACCCATTGCAAT
>Ga0209348_1000478_pt1 | contig 20915 bp, 4 predicted proteins | sample ETNvirenome_2_30_FD_184065 | JGI IMG/M metagenome (GOLD analysis project Ga0209348, IMG submission 184065) | Marine viral communities from the Pacific Ocean - ETNP_2_30 (SPAdes) (version 2) | ecosystem: Environmental > Aquatic > Marine > Oceanic | place: Pacific Ocean | collected 2013-06-22
TAGTTTATACAAATATAAAGTTGCTGCTGGAAACTATTCTAAAGTTATAAAGCCTTTGCTACCAAAAGGTGAAAGAGAAACACGTCAAGGAGTTTCTTTAGCGGCAATAAAAGCTGATGATGTACTTATAATGTCAAGGACTTCTGGTATTAGATTGGTGACGGGAACTGATAAAAAAAATTCAAAAGGTGCAGATCAAAATTCTAAATTTGGAATTGATTTAATCGCTGGAAATGATGATTCTGACTTACAACCCTTGGTAAAAGGCGACAATTTGGTTAAGTATCTTAGCTCGCTATCCACGTCTATTGATCAATTAAGATCTGTATTGTATGATTTTATGAACTCTCAATCTAAGTTCAATAATGTGATAGCAAATCATAGGCATTACGATCAATTCGGTGTAATGATGGGTACCGTTGGGTCCAATAATCCATTTGCTATAAATGGCGGCAAAGGTTTTTACTCGGAAGAGCTAATGGCTGAAGGAACAACATCTTTACTGGAAACTATAAGACAACAATATAATACTGTTACTTCTGTGATGAATAGAATAGGAAATGATATCAACGGTCTTGAACGAATGGGCGCTTACAAAATATTAAGCGAAAAAAACAGAACAAATTAGGGTTTTAAGGGATAGACATGTCAAAAGTAATTAAAACTGAAAGAATTGATGAAAAATTATTAAAACAATTAGAAGATTATATAGAAGGGACCGCAGCAACAAATGATTCTTCGCTTGTTCAATCATATTTGGATAATAGAAATAAATTTCTTTATGATACAGCAGCCTCTATAGCATCTTATACTTTTTTTGGAAATATTAATCTAACAGGCGCCGGAGCGCAAGGAGACTCTAACACTGAACAGGCAATTGCAGCACTTATACATGAAAAAACTAGTTTTGATAAGCAGAAGATTATAGATTATATACAAGATTATAAACAACAAAATTCTGGCGCTGTACCATATATTTATGTTCTAAATCTAGATTCTACAACGATTAAAAAAGAGGGAAGTAAACATAGATTTTTAATCATCATACCATCTAGTGTTGTCCTTAAAACTAGTCCACAAACCACTAAAAGCGCTCTTTCTCCAAAGAAATTACAAGCCCAGCAAAGGAAAGAAGAAAGCACCGCCGGACGCCAAGGAAAAAGAAAACCAGTAGAAAATATTATCGCTACGACAAATACAAAAGCTCAAACCGAAACCAAGGCTGTTGCTAATTCATCAAACAAAAAAGAACCAAATATTAATAATTTTTCATCCATCGATACAACAAAAGATGAAAGATATGCTATCTTAACGATTGGCGATATAAGATTACTATCCGCCGGCGCCTCTGCAATTTTAAAAGACGCCGCTAAAAAAATAAAAGAATTTAATTTAGTTTTGGATAATCCTATAAATTTATCACTTCAAGCCAATAAAATAACACAATTGTATTCTAATATAAAATCAATATTGTCCAACGCAGAAATAACTTACACCGAAAGAGATTTTGTAAAGCTAGTTTTCAGTGAAACTTACAATTTTGTAGTTATTAGTTTTGTTCCTCAAGCGCAAGGTTCAAATCCTTCCGTTCCGTCAAGCAAACCACAATATATTAGAGATCCGTCAAATGTGAATTTTTTTAGTGATGTTACTACAAATTCAATAGTTTATAATTTATTTGCGATTTACAATAAGTACGGTCAAAGAATTAGACAAGAGGGTGTTAATTTCTATTCTCAGAATAGCGTTTTCTATTCAGAAGAAACATTAAGAATGTTTTTGAATACTTACATTTATCCAAGAACAGGCATTGTTATGAGCGCTGTGTCAAAAGATTTAATAGAAAAATTCTTATTAGGGGATATTAGACTTGTTAATGACGATTTTTATAAAAAACACTTTATGGATCCATCACAGGTACCTGATGGTATTAGAGCCGACATGCAAAGAAAGATTTCGCAACAATATGAAGCGATTGGCGATCTTCTAGGAGATTCTTGGATATCAGGCAAGTTTGAGAATATTGATGACGTTGACGAAATGTTTGATCAATTATTAAATTATATTAATATATCTGACTTGATATCAGTAGCATCTTTATGTTTACTAAAATTAATACCGATAGACGAAGTTTTAGACGCAATTTGTGAGCCTATTTTAAAAGAATACGATAAGCATCAAACTAAAATTGTTGAAGCTTTAGAAAACATGGAAGACGGCGTAGCTAAAGATTTAGCAAAAGAGTTAAAAGACATTTACTTTAATAGAATCTTAAACCAACAATTCGAACAAAGACTTGGACAAGATTTTATTGGAGGCGCTTTCAGAAAAATGCCGGAAAACTTCAGAGATATTGGACCTCGTTTATCGTGGCAAACCAGGAATGCAACTTCTACGTTAATCACTTTATCTGTAGCCAATGAAAAGTCGCTACAAACGAATCTTTATGATGAAGAAGTTGACGCTATAGAAATAGACCCGCTTGGTCTTAATATTCCACCTGAGCCACCTACATTTCCATATTCTGGATTAACTCAAAGATTAGCCAGATTAGACAGAAGAATTGCAGATCTTAAAAGTGAACTAACAAAAGTACAAAACCAGCTTCAGGTATTTAACAATATCAATGAACCTGAAAATCTTGTTAGTCTTAGAAATTATTATAATACAGAAATAACAAGATTAACGACAAAGAGGTCAGAAATCAATGCATCAATATTTAATGGAAAAGAGCAAGAAAAGCTTTATAGTGTTTTAAATAAAACTATAATTCCAAACCTATTACATTTAAATCCATATATAACATATGAACAAAAAGCAAGTATTCTTGTGGATGGAGTTCCAGTGATGACTGGAATGGAAGTAGGAAATCTTGAACCAAGTATAGAAACATTAAATGAAATAATAATTCAAGAGGTAAAAGCAGATCCAATATTCAATTTTGGACTGGCTTATAAAGACAAAACAAGAAATCAAAAAAGACAAGAATTTGACTTGCAGATAAAAGAAGGGTTCATGTTGATTATTGATCGTATTCAAATGCTACAAGATCAAAGTGAGGCACCTTTTAATATCTTATCTAGTTTGGAAAGTCTCGGAGTTGGAACACTAGACGATTATTTTTTCAATCCAGAGTTTGGTGTATTTTCTGATCCAACAAAGAGAAGATATTTGTGTTTAGCAATTATCGCAGTTGTTCCAGCAGTAGGATATTTGCTTTATTTGTTTTTTTCAAATTTAGATGAAGTGGGTGATTTTTTAAAAAATGAAGCTTCAGCTATAGTGGATGCAGTAGAAAGAAAATTAGAAATTTTGTCCAAGACTGATTATCCAATTTTTGATATTTTAGAACAATTTGTAGAAGCATTAAAACAGATTGGATTAAATTTTGCGCGTGATCTATTAATAAATTTTGTAATGTTTACTCTTAATCAGATAAAGCAAGCTTGCACTGATAATGATGCTGAGAAAACAAATGCACCTTTTAATCCACTCGGCGCAATTGATTTATCTGATTTTATAAAGTCAAGTAATAAAGGCACCGCCGGCGAACAAATAGGTAGATTAGACAATGGTGATTCTTTTAAGTTGTTTTCTTTTACCGACCCTGCAATGACTCCGGAGGTTTTTAACAAAATTTTAGATGCTTTATCTAGTTCTTTAACAATAAATGAAATTGCCTCGTTATTAAACGAGACTGCAACAGACGCTCTTTATTCAAAAGTTATTTCCATATTTGATTCATTAACACCAGATATAATTAACGGTGCTGGAGCTTTTTATCTATATTATGTAAATGAAAGCGGTATAAGAGAGTTTTTTGAAATTTTATCTAATGATATTGAACCTTCAAGAATTGCTAGAGCCCAGCGCGAATACCGTTTACAAAAGCAAACAATTGTTGAAATTTGCTTTGGTAATGATGACTCTTTTTTAGGCGACCTTGATGATGAAAAAATAATAGAGCAGCTAGCAAACAATTATGCATCTAGGTTAGGTCTATTACCGCAAGTTGTTGGTGTTGTTGATTCATTATTCGGAGAAAATAAAGTACCAGAGCCGTGTGAAATGGGACTAAGTACCCTAACGGAATCTCAAAAATTTACAGCTAGGCAAGCTTCTGAAGCAATATATGGTGGAATAGAAAAAAAGTTTGAGGATTCAACACAAACTTTTAAAAATGCATTTTTAGATGTCAAAGATAAACTTAATAGTTATAATTCTATAGTGAGCAATTACAAAGGTTTAGTTCCTTTTTCAGAGGTTATATCTGATAATGAAAGTGAATTAAAATCTATCCAAGACTCTAATATATTTGTTGCCCCTAAAATTTTAAAAGGTGCTAGAGAATTAACGAACAATGATTCTTTTCGATTCATCTTATCAACCGGCGAAGACGGTGAAGGTAATCAAATATTATTTAATTATGAAAATGATACTATTTTAAAATCAATTGATTTTGTTTTTGATCAAGAGGAAAATAACTCAAGTTTTGATTATTCACTTTTAGAATCAATAATTGATGCGAATGGGACAATATTACAACCGGCAGAGTCAATTGCTTCTTATACACAAGAGGATTACTTTAGTGATAACGTAGATCCAAAAAATGTATTATTTAACCCGCTAAATGTTTTTGGATCAGAGGGATACGTAACAGGTTTAATATATCAGCCTTCTTATACTAATCTAGTGGTGAAGAACGGGTTATCCATAGCGCTTTTAAGCGACGGAGATGAAAACTACTTATCACTTTTAAATTCCATTTTTAAAGATCTCTTTCTTTATAGTTTCAAGACTGGCTTATATAAGAGAGAAAACTTTGAAAAACTTAATTTAAAAAAACACTTAACAAAAACAAAATTGAATCTTGGGAATGAAAACGGTGTCGGACAATACGTTGATGCTTGTTTTCTTGGTTTTGCAAACGCAGAGGTGCTACATAGACAGACACTAACAATCACAGAATTTTTAACGTGCGTAGCAAACGATTCAGCAACAAAAACTCCATTTAACTTAGCATTTATTAAAGTTCTTTTTGATTGTTTCATAAGATCGATTGTGACGCAAGAAATGATGAAATCTTTTTTTGTATTAGGAGCGTTTCCAAAAGATTTAGTTTTTGATACTATTACACCGGGTAATATCTCTATTTATGAACAAATCATAAATCGTAGTATTTCTAATGAAATTTATAGCTTTTCTCCAACTAGAGAAAAATATTTTAGTTATGATGCTTTCTATAACAATGTATTTAAACAGTTTGTACTTGATATAACAAGAGTTGTTTTTCAAAATAGCGATATAGCTGAAGATCAAGCTTTTAAATTTATAATTAATTCACAAATTCAATTCATAAAAAATCAATTTAGTAAAGCTTACGTTAACGCTTTTGGGACAAGCGAGGCTGTCAAAGGTCAAACAGAGTATCAACTACTGGTCGAAAAAAGCGAATCAAATGGTAATGATTATATGTTAGACGTTTTGGATTCTGAATTTAATTATAATGAAAAAATAAGAGCAATACAAAATGATGGTTTAGCCGCATGGAACGAGCTAACAATCAAAGAACCTAACACAAAAATATATTCTGCTATGAGTGAAGTTGTTATTCCAGAACCGCCTTCTCAGGAAGAGGGGGACTTTATTGTAATTCCGAACGAGGATTCAGCACAAGAGTCCTTTAATTTCAATGAAAAAATGCCTGTATTTGCTCGTCAAAGTACCGGAGAGGCAAAATATTTAAATTTTGATTCTTTAAATTTTGAAACTTCTAATAACGTGTTCGATTTGACTCATGGAAATGTTAAAGGTTTGGTATTGGATAAATTTATACAACTTAATTTTAAACAAGACGTTTTTGATGAAAATCAAAAGATGTACGTTCAAACTTTATTAGCATATCTTGGTGAGCTAGTAAAAGTCTCAGTCGAACAAGAATTTGTGTCTACCGATAGCGAAGATGGTTCAAACCCTGATATAGAATACTTTGTTCATTGGAGATATTATAGACTAAGATTACAAATGTTAATGTATGAATCTAAGCTTTTTATGCTTTTTCCACAAGCCACAAGTTTTATTAATTCACTATCAGAGATAACAGGAGAAGTTATAAAGTTCGGCAGTCAACAAGAAATTAATACTCTTAAAGAGGAATTTCCACTTTTTAAAAAATATGTTCAAAACTTTAATAATTTTAATTTGTTTTATTGGTTATTTAGATACAATTATGATTCTAATTTTTTTAGTAATGAAAATGCTATAAATTGGTATAATAAAATGGTTTCCTCTGGCATGTGGGAAAAATTAGATTTATCTTTGATTGGTAAAATCAGATTGGGAGATTTTAAAAGAATACTTAGTAGCTTTGTTGATGGGTTTTCCACGAAGTCATTAAATACTGGTAATCCGGATGAAGATTACTTAAGTGTAGAGGAACTAGATAATGAAGTCAAAATTGATCTAGAGGCTGTACTTGGATTTGGAGTTGATTCTGAAGGGTATTCATCCAATCTTGGCACGGAGCTTGATGGAGTAAAGTTTGCCCCTAGGTATATGGAATTTTTTAAATATTTTGAAGAGGGGATAAATGATCAAATACCTGCAGGACCAGCCGTTAATCTTTTTAAGTCGCTAAGTCTTTTTTCCCCTGCAGCTATTTTTAACGATAAACCTTTCTTTGCATGGCTTTATTCACAAAAATTAAATAAATTAATTGATTTTGAGACTGTTCTTCGTGTAGATATGAAATTACCAGATGCCCAATATAAGATTACTAAAAAAGTTGCTGATTCTATTTTTGATTTAGTAAATGATTCTAACGGAAAAGGCATCCAGTCTCAAAAAACTTTGATAGAAGAAAATATTGGACCAGAGATAGAAGATTCTTTTACTTTATTTTCTGCTCCGCTGTTTGAATTAAAAGAAAAAATTCCACAAGAATTAACATGGTATGATTTCTTAATTAATATAGACAAACAAGCCTATTTTTATGATGATAACTTTTTTAAAATATTTGATACTAACGATGAAACAACCTCTGAGGATTTACAATCTTTTATGGACGAAGTATCAAGTGTTAACACTTTTCTTTTTTCAAATAATAAAATAGATATATTTAGCTACTTTAATAAACTTGAAGTTTTTTCGAATAGTGCGCAAAAAGAAAGTACAATCATCTCAAAGAGCAGCTACCTTTCTACTTTTTGGTGGAATATAAGTGGAGATCCTGTTAACCTTGAGGCTGTATTAAAAGCTGTATATTTAAATTTTCAAGACGAAGACCCAGAGGGGATTTATGTTTCTCCATATAATGCTGGCTTTAATTTAACATTTAAGCAAATACGTGACGCTTTGACGGATGAATCTTTAGCTTCTTTTAGTAAAACTTATGATGAGATAAGCACACTTATTAGCACAGGGGATCTTATACCTAATTCTGCCCAACAATTTAGTCCAACATTCCAACAAGAATTGTTTTATATAAATCAAACCAACTTGGATGCGCTGGAATTAACTTCTATTGAGAGACAGAATTTGGTAATCAACCCAATAGCATCTTTTTTTGATTTATCAAACGCATCTGTAAATGTTGATATAGTCAATAAAAGCTTTGATAAAGACAAAAAAACTTTTAAATCTGGGATCAATCCTTTTATTGCTATAAAAAGAGAATTTGATTATGGATTCTATACCCACGCCGCAGGACTTCAGCCCGTTGGAGACACCTATAAAACTTATCAAAATGGATATTTCAAGTTAGAACAGAAATACATAGGAACTGATTTTTACGATAAAGCCATATTTGCTGGATCTAAACAATATGATCACGCGCCTCTTGGACCGGACCACAATATTTTAAGACCATTCCCGAGACCAGAAGGAAGCAGCTTGAACAAGATAGATTTTGCATATGTAATTGATGAGGGTACCCCACTGAATACAGTTGAAAATTTAATGACAGGTATGTACGTAAAAGGTGGCTTGGGATTTACTGAGATCTCTAACATAGAAAAGCCAATATCCACATTCATTGTTAACTTATATGATTTGTTTGGTAAGATGTTAAAAGATGAAACGGATAAAAAAGCTTTCAATGATCTATTGCAATCTTTCTTTATGAAAGAGCAATCGACTATAACAGCGCTAGTTCAAAGAATGCTAATGGAACAATTTTATCCCGACGTAGGCTTAATATATAATGACTTGACAGATCAGTGTTATAAAAACCTGTCCACCGCTGTCGCAGTAGCATCTGGCGATTATCAGCACACAAACAATACAGGTCCTTCACCGTTGCTTGCTGCAGAACTTGGACAAATCGGTCTACAGTTGTTAGAAGGATTTTTAAAGTCAATTGCCTCCACCGTTGATCCAACTTGGAAAACACCGTGGCTGTCGCCTGGTCCATTAACTCCGTTTGGTGTAGTCGCAAAACTTTTAGATGAGGATTTTAGCGATGATAGAGAAAAGCCAGAAGAACAATTACCACCAGATGAGACAGTTTGTGATGACTCTTTAAGAGAATCAGTGAATTTCTTTAGTGGTTTTGTTGAAGATTGGAAAAAATCAATAGGTGGTGAAGAATAAATTATTATCTTTGAGTAAGATATTAAATTGTATTTTTTTCTAATTATTAAAAGTAGGGAGATGTTTGATGGCTAATGGGATATCAGTAGTGGTGCCTTTACAAAAAGACAATGAAGATGGTTTTTACTCATTAACTAAAACTCTAGCGCAAAATATAAAACAAAATTTTAAAAATCTTATTCTTACGTCTCCTGGTGAAAGAGTCATGATCGCAGATTTTGGAGTTGGAATTAAAAATTTTCTTTTTGAAAACAATTCATCTAATTTACAAAATGATATAAGTTTAAAAATATCCGAACAGGTTAATACTTTTATGCCTTTTGTAAAAATAGACAATGTTGAATTTATTGACGAAAAAGAACACCTTATAGGGATAAGAATTTTTTATTCCGTTCCGTCTCAAAATTTTTTTGATATGTTTGAGCTAATTAAACCAATTTTATAAAAGGAAACAAAATAAAATGCCAAAAGTGGTAAAACCAATAATCAATTACACCGGAAGAGATTTTGCTAGTATAAAACAAGAGCTAGTTAATTATGCTCAAAAATATTATCCGGAGACGTTTAGAGATTTTAATGAAGCATCTTTTGGTTCTTTGATGCTAGATATGGTTGCATATGTAGGGGATATCGTTTCTTTTTATACCGACTATCAGGCAAACGAATCTTATTTAGAAACTGCTTTAGAATTTAGTAATGTTTTAAAGTTATCAAAACAGTTGGGTTATAAATATAGACCTAACGCGTCGGCTTTCGGAGAGGCTAGTTTTTTTATCACCGTACCCGCAGAGCTTGGTAGTGTTGCACCAGATTATGATTATGCTCCAATCTTAAGAAAAGGCTCTACTTTTGCAACTTCTGCCGATCAACTTTTTACTTTAGTAGAAGATGTTGTGTTTGAAAATTCGATAGATGCTGTGCAGGTTGCATCAACAAATGCCGATGGCACTTCACCTACGAGATTTGCTATAAAAGCGAAGGGTACAGTTGTTTCTGGCGAACTTTTTACAACCACGTTTGAAATAGAAGAATATGAAAAATTCTTAAAACTTGATATTGTTGATGATGATATAACTGAAATTGTTTCTGTTATTGATTCTCAAGGAAACAACTACTATGAAGTTGATTATCTTTCGCAAGATGTAATTTATGTTCCAGTGCTGAATACAACTAGCACTAAAGAATTTGCCAAAAATATTTATAAGCCGATTTCAGTGCCTAAGCGTTTTGTTGCTGAACACACGTTAACCGGTGTTTCATTGCAATTTGGTTTTGGAACAGAAGATAATGAAGAAAAAGTATTAGATCCAACAAGTATGTCATTGGATATTTTTGGCAAGAATCATATATTAGAGAAATCTTTTGATCCAAATATCTTAACAAAAACAACAAAACTAGGCGTAGTTCCATCAAATACAATATTAACAATAGTTTATAGAAGAAATTCAAATGCCACTATGAACGCGCCTGTAGATTCGCTGAACCAAGTTGTAAATGCAAATTTCACTTTTAAACCTGATGCTGATTTGATATTAGAAGAGTCTTTGTTAGTGGAAAACAGTTTACAGCTAACAAATGAGAAAAATATCTCTGGTGATAATAGTAATATCACAGCAAAAGAATTAAAGCTGAGAGCACAAAGTTCGTATGCATCACAAAATAGAGCGGTTACAAAAGATGATTATGTTTCTCTTTGTTACAACATGCCATCAAATTTTGGACAAATTAAGAAAGCAATGATTACAAGAGATCAAACCAGCTTTAATGGAAAAAATTTAAACTTATATGTTGTTTCTGTTGGCTCTACCGGTGCTCTAGTGGAAACAAACACAATTATTAAACAAAATTTAAGAAATTGGATAAATCAATATAAAATGCTTGGAGATACAATTGATATATTAGATGCGAGAATTATAAATTTACAAATTGATTTTTCAGTTGTTTCTTTTGCAAATATTAACAAGTTTGAGGTCATAACTCAGTGTATTAGCGCTTTGTCGAATTTTTATTCAGATAATTATTACGATATCGGTGAGCCGTTTAAAATAACAGATGTGTATAAAATATTAAACAATGTTCCTTCTGTGGTTGATACAAAATTAGTCACTGTAACTCAAAAATTTGGCTCTGAGTATTCTAATTTTGATATACCTTATGATAAACTAATATCAAACGATGGTAGGTATTTAATCCCACCAGAAGACGCAGTGTTCGAGATTAAGTTTCCTGCTGGTGATATAAATGGAGAGGTAATCTAATGGCAATTAAAAGATATTATGCCACAAAAGATAATACAATTACAAATGCTTTTAAAGCTAACTTACAAACTCGTGGTGTTAGCGGTAATATGGGTCAATCAGATATTCTTGAGGTTTTTAGTATTTACGCTCAAGCAAATTCTGCTTCTTCTGAGTTATCAAGAGTTTTAATAGAGTTTGATACAACAGCTATTAACAGTGACAGAACATCTGAAATAATACCTGCATCTGGAAGTGTAAATTTCTTTTTAACAATGTACGACGCTGAACATGCGCAGACCACACCAAAAGATTATACTTTAGTAGTATCAGCAATATCTCAATCTTGGAATGAAGGTCTTGGTCTGGACATGGAAGAGTATTCGGATTTAGATGCATCAAATTGGCTTTCTGCTTCTAGCGGAGTCGCATGGGCAGATATTACAGGTCGTGCCACTGCATCAATTGAAACGGTAGCGAAGGAGTTGCTGACTGCAGGAACGTTTACATTGACCGACGCAGCCGGTATCTCAACAACGTATGGGTTTGTAACAGGTGTAAACGTATCGGCAAACACTACAGCTTATACCCCTGGCACCACTATCAATATTGGTATTGACGGCATGGCTGGTGGCGATGCTGGAGCTACCGCAGATCAAATTATTGCACGGATTAATGCCGGTACAAATATTGGTTTTACCGCATCAAAAACAGGTAATAATGTTCTTGTAACCCAGAATACTGCTGGTGCCGTAGGCAATAAAACGAACGCACAAGACTCAGGCATGGGCTCTTTTGTTGTAAATAATTTTACTGACGGGGTAGATATTCAGGGTGGTAGCTATAAGACAGGATCTGATGCTGCGCCAACAGAGTATCTTTTTACTCAATCGTTCGATACAGGTTTTGAAAATCTAGAGATAGACGTAACTCATTTAGTAGAAGATTGGATTAAAGGTGAAGCCGCTGGAGGCTATACAAACTATGGCTTTGGAATTCGTTTAACTGGATCAGATGAAACGGCAACAAGTTCATATTACACTAAAATGTTTTTTGCACGAGGATCACAATTTTTTCATAAAAAGCCGATTCTTGAGGCAAGATTTGATGACAGCAAAAAAGATAATCGCGGCGATTTCTTTTTAAGCTCCTCGCTAGTTCCTGCTTCTGATAATTTAATGAATCTTTACCTTTATAATGTTGTAAGAGGTCAATTGACTAATATACCAGCTGTTGGAACAAACAATATGGAAGTTAGCATTTATAGTGGTACAAATATTCCAACAGGTGACAAAATTACTTTACCTATAGGTGGTGGAGTTGTAACAAATAATGATGTAAACATCACAGCCTCTCACGTAGAAACAGGTATTTATTCTTGCTCTTTCGCTTATACATCGTCAAATGTAACGACCATTTTTGATGTGTGGAGTGCATTTCAAGATAGCGATAATATACAATATCATACTGGTTCTGCTATTGACGTGCAAACTTTTGATAGCAAGGATTACAATTTTGATCAAAAATACGCTTCTAAAGTTACAAATTTACGAGCGGTATACGATCAAAACGAGAGCGTTAGATTTAGACTCTACACTCGTCAAAAAGATTGGTCCCCAACTATTTATACAGTAGCGAATAACGAAATAGAAACAAGTATAATTGATAATACTTATTACCGTTTTACTCGCATAAGCGATAATTTAGAAGTTATTCCTTTTGGGACTGGTTCTCTAAACCATACTCGATTATCTTATGATGCGAGTGGTAGCTATTTTGATTTAGAAATGAACTTGTTCGATACAGATACTGTTTATGAATTAAGTTTTGCATATCTAATTAATGGTAGTTACATTGAGCAGCCAGAAAGATTTAGGTTTAGAGTAGAATAATATGTCCTTAAAAGATTTATTTAAAGAACAGCAAAATTTAAAGTCTGCCGAACCATTGACAAAAGACGATTTTAAAGAAGAAATTGAATCTTTTGACTATGCTACAGCAATTAACGAAAGTAATGCTAGATTTGTAGCTACTGAAAATTTTGATAACCCTGCCAACTTTGCCCGTTTTGGTTTAGCTGAAAAATATTATGAAGACGCTATAACTAGAATTAGTGATGCTTATCCATATGATGGATCTTTAAAAGAAAAAGTACTTTGGGAACTTTCATCATCCCTTATAGACCTTTATGTTTTAGATAATGGATATCCAAGAACTACAGGCTATGCCAATTTTCTTACTGGTGCAGCTTCTTCAGGAGACACACTCAAATTTTTCCCTCCTGTTGATTATCTTACAAACGGTTTTGAGTACATTTTAGTCAAAGGTGGTCCACATCCAGGCGCAGGAGATAGTTTATACTACAATCAAATAACTGATAATGTTGTTTACCGTAAAGACGCTAACATATACAATCTAAGTGAAAATAGAGAAAGCAATCTTCTAATTGATGGAACAAAAGGAAACACAGTAGAATTTTGGCTTAAAAAGGATGCTTTTGTTGAGGACCAGGATTATTTTGAGTTTATTTTGGATTCTCATGTTACAGGCACAGCAACAACAGATGACACGTATGGTCGATTGACAGTTGCTTTGGCGACTACCGGAACTTTTGATAACAACAATGATCAACCAATATTTGTAAGTTACGCCTCTGGTAGCAACAATATTAGAACATATATTGGTGCTTCAACTCTAACAACTGCATCGATAGCAGATGGTAATTGGCACCATTACGCTCTACGAATGAAAAATAGCGGTAGTGATACGATTTTTGACTTGTTTGTTGATGGTGAATTTAATGATACTGTAACAAGTGGAAGCGTTACAATAAGTTATGTTTCTGGTGCAATTGCAGCAACGGTAGGGGCACAAGCCGCGCCCTTCAGTAATGGCACTAGACCTTGTGGCGATAGAGGATGGTCTCCATTTTCAGGTTCGATTGATGAATTTAGATATTGGAAACGTTGGAGAACGTCAAAGCAAATTCAAACACGTTGGTTCGATCAAGTGGGTGGCGGCACGAATACAGATTTATCCAATACCGATCTTGGTGTATATTTTAAATTTAACGAAGGCATCACACAAACAGCTTCAGTAGATTCTACGGTTTTAGATTATTCAGGTCGTGTAAGTAATGGTTCTTGGACGGGTTATAATTCACTATACTCTCGCGAAACAGGATCAGCCATATTAGAATCTTCTGCTAGTTTAATAGAGTTTAGAGATCCAATAATATATGGCTTTCATCCAGATGTTTTATCATATAGAAATAGGCTGATGACTTCTGGCAGTATATATGACGATGGAAACGCAAACTCATTAAAATCTTTTATTCCGGCATGGGTTCTGGATGAAAATGAGACCGAAAAAGATAATATAAAAGAAAATTACTTATTAAATCTTTTACAAGTAATAGCTAGCTATTTTGATGAAACAGCAGTGTTGCTAGAAAAATTACCACAACTGTCTCATGCAAAATATTATCAAGGTAATGCTACCCCACCACCATTTAATAAAAAAGCTCTAGAATCATCAGGCTTTATGATACCAGAAATATTTGTAGATGCAAGCTTGTTAGAAAATTTTGAAAGTAGAGATGAAGAGTTAAAATTTGAAAAAAGTTTACAAGAAGTTAAAAACATTATCTATCAAAACATATATAACAACTTAAATTACATATACAAGTCAAAAGGCACAGAAAAATCAATAAGAAACCTTTTACGTTGTTTTGGCATTGGCGATAACGTTTTAAAAATAAATCTGTACGGGAATGAAGCAACATACAAGCTAGAAGACAATCTAAAACTAACCACAAGACAAAAAAATTATATAAACTTTAACCAAGCTAACACAGATGGTACAACAAATGATGAGGCATCAGTGTATCAATATAAAATTGATGATAACTCAACCTCATTTATATCAGGCACTAGTGAAACAGACGGCACATTTGAGGGAGCCGGTTTATCATTTACACTGGAATCAAACATTATTCTGCCAAATCGAGTTTCACAAGGAGAGTACTCAACAACGGTACAGGGATATGAAAATAAAGTTGCAAATCTATATCCACTTCATATTTCTTCTTCCCTTTTTGGTATGCACACTGCTAATGGCACTGAAAATGATTTAACATGGGCAACAAATGATTATGCCAACTTCCAAGTATTTACCGTAAAAGATGACCTTTTTTCATCAAACGCATACTTCAAGCTAACAGGAACGCTAGGCGGCTTTATGCCAGAGTTAACTTCGTCTGTTTTTAGTGATACTTATGATGATGAACTTTGGACTGTTTCTGTTACGGTGGAGCCCTCCAAGTTAGAATCTACAAATCAAGTTTCAGGTACACTACCACCAGGAGATTCAGAGTATACAGTTCGTTTTTATGGAGTTAGTCATATAGCTGACTATAAAGCGAATGAGTTTTTACTAACAGGCACTCTAACCAACGATCAAGGACGCAAGATTCTATCTAATCCTAAGAGAGTTTTTGTTGGTGCGCATAGAACAAATTTTACCGGTAGTCTCCTAGATCAGTCGGATGTAAAAGTTAATTCTTGTAAAGCATGGTTTGCTAGTATACCAACTGGAACTATAGACAACCATAATTTAAAATTAGGAAATTTTGGAGCAGAAAAGCCAACGCAAAACGCTTTCTTATACCAAGATAGTATTAATGATCGCTTCGTCCCAGAGGCTCAAACTTTGGCTTTATTGTGGAACTTTTCAACGGTAACTGGATCAGATACTAATGGAGAATTTTCAGTCGAAGATGAAACATCAGGATCTGCAGAAGATAATCGTTATGGTTGGTTTAGCGGTCTAGTCTCTAGAAGGCACACAGCCAGCGGCAGTTTCTTTATAAACTCTTCTACCGATGTCGTAGAATTGATAGAGAGATCTGTATACCAACCTCAAGTGCCAGAGGTATTAACTGATGCAAATTTAACAAGAATTTTATCACAAGATGATGAGTTTTTTGATAGAAATACAAGACCAACAACTTATCATTTATCAGTAGAAAAGAATTTATTCCAAGACATTTCTGAGGAAATGCTTAATATGTTTGGCTCCGTTGTCTGGTTTAATAATATGATTGGTTCGCCCGTTAACGCTTATCGAGGTGAATATAAAGAACTTAAAAAAGCTGCTGATCTTTTCTTTGAAAAGGTTAACAATGATTATGATTTTGATAAATATGTAGAATATTTTAAATTTATTGACTATTCTGTTTCTCGATATATTGTAAAACTAATACCAGCCTCGATGTTGAGTTTTGATGATGGCATATCAACTATAATTGAAAATTTCGCTTTAGGCGACAGAAGCAAGTTTAGAAATAAACTGCCTTACATAAAAGATGTAAAGATTGAGCCTGATGCCGCAGCAACCGACTCTAATGCAATGATGGTGCAACCTCCACTACCGGGATTTAGCGATACTATACAATATGGTAGTTTAGATTCGGCTACTCCAAATCCGAACTCTTACAAGCACATGCAGGCTCCAATTGGAAACAATCAAAGCACGAATGCTCGCTATTGGAATCAAAGAGCAGAGCGAAGTAACTCTGTAATATCTTCTGGTGATGCGACAGTCGATGCTAACAGGCAAACTTTGTCAAATGTAATAAATAATAAGACAAACGCTAGTATACCTTTATTAAGGAATAACTCTAATTCTCAAAATTATGAAGCAGAGGGAGCCGCATTTGTACCAAGAGCTTATGGCAAACCATATTCTGTAAGAGGTATCAATAAGCAAGCGCTTCATGGTGGTTCCGGTGATTACGGAAATAAAAAAGTTGAATTCTGGGACGCTATGAGAAAGCGACCCACACCAGCCGGAGGCACCGAAGGTAGCTTAATATCAATAGAAACACCAGATTCTTCATTGCAAACCTTTAAAGATGTTGATGACAATTTAGATTTAAACAGAGGCAAAAGAAAATTTAAATTTTCAATTGGAACCTCAATTGACGACCAGGCTAATTTTAGTGATATTATAAAAGGTCAGATGGTTTTCCCATTTAGTCTTTACAGCTCATCAGTAACAGGTAATCCTGCAATGTCTGACATTGCCGACTTTCAAACAAATTTAGCCATCACCAACTTACATGACGATTCTTATGGTGCAGCTGCTGATATCCCAATGCAAGGTCCATTTACAGAAAAATATGTTGGCGGTCGAGCGTATCGTCATGTAATGGCGAATCTCGTTCCTGATAATGAAATCCCTCAAACAGAAGGCGAAAGGCTAGAAGGGTGGAGGCTGACTGCATCAGCAGGCGCTTTAGATCTAGTCAACGTTGCGCCCTCAAATCCAAGATCGCTTTATTTTAGAGAAGAATATGCAAAAAGACCTGTTAACATAAAGAACATTCAACAGCTAACAAGCTCTGACGGACAAGATGGCGCCGATGGTTTTGGCGTCACAAAAATAGGAAATTACACACATGCTTATGAAATTGTAATGACCAATGGTCGTTCATTAAATAATCGCTATTTAGCAGAGTCTGATGGCAATTTACCACAAACATCTGCTGAATCTACTGCTGTTTCTGGTGTATTTGATTTTGCAATACCAAGAAGAGATTTAACTGGGTCAAACAAGGCTATCATTGTTAATCGTTTTTCTGCACCTGGTGATGCATCAACAATGACAGAAGGTTTTTTAGATGTCGCCGCCGCAGAATTTAGTATTTATAACGCACTACCATTCAGAAATCTGGACGTTAGAGAATCGTTGCAAGAATTATATTCAGACCATGCAAACCAATTTGGATTCTTTAGCGATCAATTTAACGTGGCTGCTTATGAAGAGGCAGGAGAAACTTACCCAGGTGGCTCTTCTTCTGTAACTCCAGAAGATTACAGCGGAACAGCCTCTTTTCACAAAGTTAATAGAAATGGGCGTCAATCTGTTATTTTTAGTGGTTCAACTAGCTACGCAGATGATTCTTACGAGACTGTAATAAAATATGATAACTGGCATCACCAACATGCGATACCACAAACAGATGCTCAATACGCATGGATTACATCTAGTTTGATTTCTGATTACACGGGGTCTGCTCTTTATGACTATGAGAGCAAAGGTTTGGATAGAGGGGACTTTGCTTCCTCTGATTTAATTTTTGCAAGTGCATCTGATTCCGGGAGCGCCAATTTAAAAGTTGATTTTGCTGGATTAAATACGCTGGTGATTGATGAATTAATTCCAAGTCAAAACTTATTGTCCAGCTCAGATTATTACAATGATAGTATTGAAAGTTTAAATGATATCTTAACAGTAAATGCCATTTTATCACATCGAGGAGGACCAGCAGGAGGGTCAAACTGGAAGCTTTATAGAAAAGACAGTCATCCAATTGTAAGACATCAAAAAAACAATAATCAGATTGGACATGTGGTTAGTGAGAAATCATCAGGTGGCACATCTTTAAAAATAATTAAAAATGCAAGAGTTAAAAACTTTACAGAGCCTCCAGTTATATCAAAATATAAGCCTTTAAGGTTTTCTTTTAAAGAAGAGTCTAGCGGGCGAAAAACGGACGCTTTATTGACTTTGGGAAATATAAGAGTACATTTTACTGATCACACGGCTGAGTCTAGCTTAAGTGATGAATTTTCTGCTATTCATTTAGACTCTTTACTGCCGGTTGGCACTGATATACAAAAAATACAAAAAATTACCTACAACACTTACGCTGCTTTTAAGAGCTATTTAGATTCTAAAGATCTCAGAAATATAACTGAAGTTATTTACGCTGAATCAATTTACCCAAAAGCGCTTTACACTTATCTTTCTGGGACAAGAAAAAGAATTAATTTTACAAATAACTTTTGGAGAGATAGCAGAGACGATAGAAATAAGTTTGACTTAGCTAATTCCATGGGAAATACAATTGAATCTTCTAGTATTTGGAAGTTAGATGCTCATATTGGATTTACAGAGGATACAACGCACATACCATACCAAACTGGAGAAGCAGCCCAAGACGGCACTGGAGAACTACAAAATGCACACTGCTTATTCCACTGGGGCGGCGGCACCAGTAGAGTTTTACCAGCGGTAAATTACAATAGAAGAATTAAACTATTATTTCAAGATAATACAAATTTCCCTTCAGCTCGTTCTGGTTTTGCAGCAGCAAACACAGAATTATTAGATTTACCACAAATTTCTGGATTAGTAAGTTCTTCTGCCCCATCAATCTATAGCGCTTCTGTTGGTGATACTCTTTGGGAGGCTTCATCAAGTGACAACTACAAACCTTTCTATGATTCATATGATGAATATGCTGAAGAAGGATTTAGAAATCTTAAAGATGGAACAATACTACCAGAGTTTAGAATTAGTGAAAAAATGAGTGATTATATTGATGCTGGCACAAATCTGAATTATAACAGTTATGATCCTAGTGATTTTTTTGTAGCTTTTTTAAATCAGACTGGTAGCGGCAATCTTAAGATAGAAACTGGATTGTTATCTCTAACTGGTGGCATCTCATATAACACAACAGACGAATTTTTAAATCGCTATGCTTTTAGTGACTTTTATGATTATTTTAAATTAATTGAAAATGATTATGAAGATAAATCTTTAAAATCTGAAACCACGGTAAACAAAACAATTCATAAACTTTCTTGCGAAGCTCTATTAAAGTTTTTACCATATGATGGGTTTTATCCATCAGAAAGAACAACACAACTTGGAACATTATTTTCAGAATCAGTGTCATCTACGACAACTCTAGAAGGTGCTGGTGCAAACTTTAGAACTGTTGTGCAGCCTTTTTTCGCTCCTGGTATATTACACAATTCAATTAAATCAGGAATTGCAATCGATTATCCAATATTTAGTAACACCACTACAGCCGGTCTCGCTAGTAATCTTTCTTCTGTAGATGATGTTTGCTGGGGTAGCTCAATAAGCGGCAATTTTGATAAAAGATTGGCTTTTGGTGAGCTAATAGAACCCCAAATAAATACAGTAATAGATGCAGAAATTGATGCAGATTTAAGTTTAAACTCAACTGCATCTTATAATTTATCTTCAACGCCAAAACATACTTTTGCCATGAGCAATTTTTTAGCAGAAACTATGAATTTATTCATAGGAAGAAAATCCTCTGAGCAATCTATGATTATACAAGCAGGAGAAAGCGCTCTAGATCAAACAATAGTAATTCCTAGAAGCGGAACTTATTCATTTGATTTGCATTTAATTAACTCTAAAAACCTTACAGACTATACTAGCTTTGGTCTTGCCGATTACTCCATGTACACTGCTCCAAATTCTGCACCCACTAGAGGCGCTTCGGTAGCACTCACCAGTAGTTTACAAGTTAACACTTCTTCTATTACAATGTACAATCGCGCTATTACTGGTTTTAATATAGATCCATTTCTTTACGGATCTTCTTTTGGACCACCGGTGTCAGCAGGCGAGCTTACAGAAGAAGTTGATGGTGCCCTAAGTGGTCTTTGGGCTTTTTCAGGTTCAGCAATATCTGCTAGTGCTTTCGACCCGTTTACACCACCATATTATAATGGATTTTCAACTGTTAGAGTTTCTTTGGGTATAAATCCGGTAGATTATGATGGTGGAGTGATTACACGCGAAGAGATATTCGCTTCGGCAAGCTATAGGTATGACCGATTAAGAACTCTACATTATCCTGTATCTGGCACTTATGCTGGTAGCCAAGCCGCTGCCCAAGCTTTAGCTTTAGAAGCTGCAAATCAAGCAACAAATTATAGGCATAGTATGCAACTGTCAGCTTCTGTATTTATGGGTGATGAAAACCCATCTCAAGTTTTATATGAGAGAGAGGCAAAAATAAATCCAGATATTAGAGATTCAAATATTGAAACAAGGCAGGTTGTTGCTTTCAAACCAAGATGGGAATGTCCCGTGCTAGATTTCGCAAACGTAACCCCCACTGAAAGTTTTGTCTCAGGTAATGTCGCCAAGGGCATGTGGCATCAGTATGGGCAAATTCCAAGCGCCGGCGATGGGGTCATGATGAAATTAGAGCCTGGAACAAACGCCGGGAACGAAGATATGCTGCAGCTATTA
>Ga0209348_1000479_pt1 | contig 20894 bp, 11 predicted proteins | sample ETNvirenome_2_30_FD_184065 | JGI IMG/M metagenome (GOLD analysis project Ga0209348, IMG submission 184065) | Marine viral communities from the Pacific Ocean - ETNP_2_30 (SPAdes) (version 2) | ecosystem: Environmental > Aquatic > Marine > Oceanic | place: Pacific Ocean | collected 2013-06-22
TCTTGCTCCCGCTGCTGATAATTTAAATACAATATTTTTATATAATTATGTTCGAGGTAGGCTTGCTAATATTCCAAGCATTGGAACAGATAATATATATGTTAGTATATTTTCTGGATCATCTGATAATACCGCACCATCAGGCGCGGCACTTAAATTATCTGTTGATGGAACAAGTGTTGTAGCGGGCAATTTGTTTGTAGCCACCGGAAGCCATGTATCAACTGGTATTTATAAATGTTCTTTTGCATTCACAGGGTCATCAACTTTAGAGACAATTTATGATGTCTGGTTTAGTGGTTCAACAACAATGACGGACGCCACTGGTGCATCTCTTCAATTTCAAACAGGCACAATAGAGCCAAAAACACTACAAACGTCAAATATTAATCCAAATGGAAAATATGTCGTTTCAATGCCCAATCTTAAGGATTCTTATTCCGACTCCCAAACAGAGCGATTTAGACTGTTCGTGAGAGAAAAAAATTGGTCTCCAAATATTTATACAAAAACGGAGGCAACGATACCAACATTAATTATTGAGAGTGCCTCCTATCAAGTAACCAGAGTGGTTGATCAAAAAGTGGTTGTGCCTTACGGAACAAGTTCAAGCGATAATAACTATTCTATGCTGTCCTATGATGTATCTGGAAATTATTTTGATCTTGACCTTTCTATATTTGAAGCTGGCTACACTTATGCGTTCCAATACAGCTTTTATGAGGACTCTGTGTCGTCTTATAGAGAGCAGCCATACTTGTTTAAGTTCAGAGTAAAGAAAGATGAGTATTAAAAATTTATTTAACAAGCCATCAACATTTGAAAGTGCAGAATCTGGAAGCTCAACTGTTGAATCATTTGACTTTATAAAAACAAAAGTAGAGCAAAATAGAACTTTTCAACCAAGTGTTGATTTTGCAACAGCGTCTAATTTTTCAAAATATGGCTCTGCTTACGAGTATTATACACAAACAATAGAAAGAATCTACGAAGAGTACCCTTATGATGGATCTGAGAAAGAAAAAATATTTTTTGAATTATCTTCCTCATATCTTGATCAATGGGTTTTTGATAATAAATATCCTAAAACAACCGGGTATGTTAATTTATCCTACAATGGTTGGGGCACTTTAAATGGAAGTATAGTTCAAGGTTACGGTAAACCAACAAATTTGGAATACATCTATTCTCGCGGAGGGATGCACACAGCGTCCGCTGGAATGGAAAACAAACCTTTAAGGGAAACTTTTGATAAATCAGTTGTTTACGATGCTTCCAAAAACAGAACAATCACTTACGATATAAATGGGGCTGAAGGAGTTACAGTTGAGTTTTGGCTAAAAAAAGCTGCTTTTGATCACTCAAAAACTGGGAAAGAAGTAATCTTAGACCTCTGGAACGGACAACTTTCCTCATCGACTAATTATGGGCGTTTAACTTTAACTATTTCTGGTTCTTCTACTGGAGCAGATAATCCATTTAAAATAACACTACAATCAGGCTCCACAGGCATTTTTGAGCAGTCTATTGGATCAGCAAACATCACCACGACATCTTTATCAGATTGGTCACATTACGCCCTCAGTCTTGTTTCTGCGTCATCTGGAATACTTTCACGTCTTTATAAAAACGGTAATTTAGACAGCGAAAGCACACTCGGTTCTCAAGGTTTTGGAGATTTTTCTGGCCTTGTAAATGGTTATATTGGTGCATTACAAACAGCACCTTCTGGAAATGTTTTTCATGGCTTAAATTTAACTGGTGCTGGAAAACTCTCTGCTTCTGTTGATGATTTTCGTTTTTGGAAAACTAGAAGAACATCAGAACAGATCAATAATAATTGGTATCGCGGCATTGGCGGAGGAACAAACACAGATGATGCGAATGTAAAGCTTGGTGTTTATTATAAATTTAATGAAGGTGTCACAGGAAACTCTACAACCGACTCCATTGTATTGGACTATTCAGGTCGAATTGCAAATGCATCTTGGGCTGGCTACTCTTCTGCTGCTCGCTCAACTAGTTCTGCTTTTACTGAATCGGGATTAGTAGCCACGGAAAAACCAGACCCCATTATGTATAACACACATCCTGATGTTATTAGTTTATTATCTGAAATGCAAACATCTGGGTCTCTTTGGGACGAAGAAAATGGCAATATGCTTTATAATAGCATTCCGAGTTGGATGAGAGAAGAAGATGAGGGAAGTAATAGCAATGTAAAATACTTATTTCAAATAATTTCAAACTATTTTGATACATTGCATGCACAAATAACAGCATTACCAAATTTGAAAGAAAAAAAATATGTTGAAGCAAATCAAAAGCCCCTTCCGTTTGCAGATAGACTACTAACAGAAAGAGGCATAGCAGCAAACAATCTCTTTGTTGATTCTAAAATTTTAGAAAGATTTGGAGATCGCGATACGAATCAAGTTGTATATGAGAAAAATTTAACAGAAGTTAAAAATTTAATTTATATGAACATATATAACAACCTTGAGCACATATATAAATCAAAAGGAACAGAAAAATCAATAAGAAATCTTTTTCGATGTTTCGGTATTGATGATGAGGTTGTAAAATTAAATGTTTATACTGATGGTGGTACACATTATTTTGATGACAAAACTAAACGTTCTTCTTTAAACACAAAATATTTAAATTTCAACAATAAAGATTATTTTGCCTCAACGGTCTATCAAACGTCATCTGTAATCAATACCAACACTTTTGTTACTGGCTCAGGTGCTAAAAAATTAGAAAGATATTCAGCCTTTACTGCGGAAGCTGACATAATTGTGCCTTTTAAAATACCTGCTCATAAGACGGGATTCTTTAATACAAGATTCTTGTCTTCATCGGTTTATGGTTTTCACCAAGCAGATCCCACTACGCCATCCAATTATACTTGGGCAGCAAGTGAAATAGCAAATTTACAAGTTTTTTTGGTTCGTGATGAGTTTGAATCTAAAGATGCTAGGTTTCTAATAAAAAACCAAGCCGGTACAATAAATCTAACTTCATCAATAATACCAGAAATATATAACAACCAAAGATGGAACCTTGCAGTAAGCGTTAGGCCAGATAAATACGAGTTAGTTGGTAATGTAATATCAACGGCGAACCCAACTTATACGTTAGAGTTTTATGGTGTTACGCATGCATTTGACACAATTGATAGTGAATTTTTAGTAACTGCTAGTTTGAACTACGCTAATGGTTCTAGTTTTCTTTCAAATGCGAAGCGATTTTATATTGGTGCCCATAGGACAAATTTTACAGGCGCAGTTGCTCAGTACTCAGATTTACAAATTGGGTCATTTAGATTATATGAAGATTATTTAGATAAAAAAATTATCAGACAACACAATTTAGACCCAACAAATTATGGGCTAAGAGATGGCATCTCGCCACCAACCCCGTTTGCTCTCGATCTATCAGCTTCTGTTCCAAGTAGTGACTTGCTTGCTATCAATTGGAATTTTGATACCGTAACAGGCTCTAATGGATCTGGTGATTTTATAGTTGAAGATTTTTCAAGCGGCTCAACTGATACGATATATGGCTGGATTGATAACATTATCCGTAGAGAACACAAGGGTCGTGGTTTTGGTTTTGGAAATAATAAAACATCGTTTGTTTCAAATGAAATTATTTTTTCTCAAAAGAAAGAATTACCAGAAATTTCAGTTATTTCAGATAATGTAACTGTAAAAGGCGATCAAGATTTATATTTTGTAAAAGACGAAGATGTATCGGACAGTTTTTATGCAATTGAAAAAAGCATGTATCAAACAATTTCTGAGGAAATGTTAAATATGTTTTCTTCTATTGTTGAATTCAACAATCTAGTTGGAAGACCAGTTGATAAATATCGAATGGAATATAAAAATTTAAATCTCTTAAGAAGGTTATTTTTTGATAGAGTTGCAAACACACCAGATCTTGATCGTTATATGGAATATTTTAAATGGATTGATGCTTCTATTTCTCGTATTGTTCAAGATTTATTTCCGGTAAGTGCTAAGTTTTCTGGCGGCGTTATGAATGTTATTGATAGCCATATCTTAGAAAGAAATAAATATCAAAATAAATTTCCCTTAACAACAAGAGTAACTTCAACCGAAGGAGCCGCAAAAGGCCAAGCGGAAATGAACTATAATTGGAAAACTGGCCATGCCCCATTAAATTCAAATGAGAATGAAAACTGTCTATGGCAGAAAGAAAGAAAACAGAGAACCGATATTGCACAGAGAGATGAAGTAAGAAAAGCAATAAATTCTTATGGAAACACTACTTTGCCAACTCTTCTTAAACCAGATGGAACATCGTATTTGGGCTCCGCATATATTTTTAGAACCCTTTCTAGGCCATATAAATTAGAAAATCTTTTAACACCTGTTGTTCATGGTGGAATTAACTATGACCCCAATAAAGATAGAAATATAATACACAACTTTGTTCAGAGAGCCGGCCCTGTTAGTGGTGGTATCCCGCAGAATACATTTTTAGCTGGTCAAGGAGCAGGGCAGGGTATTAAAGAAAAACAACAATGTGGTGACGCGACTGCTCCAAATGTAAAAGAAAAAGTTGAAATTAAGGGATTTGTAGCAAAATTTACAGACAATCCCGCCCAACCAACAGGCCCAGATATTGATGCTAATTCATATTTCTTTACTTTTGGAACTGAAAAATTACCTATAAATATAATATCTGGCTCCATTCTTAGTGGTTATAATTTACATGTTGCAGAGCATTTTCACAGTTCAGCAGTTATCACAAATATACACTCTGATACAACTGATTATACAAATGAAATTCCAATGCAAGGTACATTTACTCAAAACTGGGTTGGTGGGCACCAACATAGACACGTTGATTTAAATTACCACGATGCACTAAGAATTGATGATGATACTGGAACAGCACCACTTAACGGACTACATAACGAATACACCCGCGAAGAATCATGGCAGATACTTTTTGCCGAATATTTTTCTTCTGATGGTGCATTTGGATTTGTTGGTGCTGATTATGGCGGTCCTTATCCAGACCCCGCTAGAAAAGCCGCAACTTATTATCGAGAAGAAAGAGCAAAACGCCCTGTTAATATTAAAAACATCAAAACATCAAAACAAGGCAGCCCCTTGTTCTCTCATGGTAACTTTACTGAAAATTATGAAATTGTTCAAAGTTTTGGTAAGCATGAAAATAATTTATTTTTAACAAAAAATCCAGACCAATCTCTTTACTTACCAAAAGATATTAGGAATAAACTACCAGAAACAACACATCCGTTATCTTTATTTGGACAGGCAACTGGCCTCAACGGTAATGTTTTTGGCGTTCATGGTAATAACAGACAACCAGAGGGCTCTTTTTTAACATTGGCGGCGCATTCTGGCTTTGTTGTAGCGGTCGCATTCGGCTCCGCAAATAATGGAGATCAGTTGGTCTTAACGACTGCTACCGGACAACAAGCAAAAGTTGAAATAAGAAGTTCAGGTCTTCCTACTTCTGGTTACACTGCTGTTAACCCCGGAGGCAGTAATTCAAATTTTAGAACTAATTTAATATCTGCGATTAAATCTAATAACTCTTACTTTAATGATAATTATAATTTTGTTGGCTCTTTGCAGGTTGGTAAAAATCATATCGCAATTACATCAAAAAGTGGATGTCCAGAATTTGCAGCCACTATGACTGAAGTGGGTAGCACCTTTGAAACCCTTAATGCGATTGATGGTGGGTCTTGTGTAAATATTGGGAGAGCTATTAATGCCGTCATTACCGGTTCCGTCACAAAAACAATTATTAGTTCTCGATTTTCTGCACCCGGTGGTATTGAAATTAGTTCTCTTGGTTATCTTGATGCTTATTCAAGAGAGTATTCTGTTCACAATAACATGAATTATAGAAATTTAACTGTGCGTTTATCTGGTAGTGGCGAGGCCACTACAATAAGGATGAATAGTCAAATTGAAAAGCGTGACGGTTTACAAACTCTTTTAAGAAGGCACACCGGTAAATTTGGTCATGACTCACAATATGGAAGTGTTACTACTGCAAACTATGTTACAGTGCCTAATTTTCACAAGATTCATAGAAACGGTAGAAGGGTGCCTGCTACTAGTTCAACCGTTTTGGCCCCAGTTTTAACGGATAACTTTGATAATGAGTTTATAAATTCACCAATACCACAGTCTGATTTTCAATATAGTTGGGTAACTGAATCGTTAGGTAGAAATTTTGCGGTTACAAGTGGAAAACAAAGAATATATGGCTATGCGCCAAGAGATGGAATTTTAAGCTCATCAGTAATTATTAATGGAGATTCTGGATTTTTTGTTCCAGCGATAAATTTCCCATCCGCCTCAGAGATTTTTGGAGAATAGAATGGCTAAATATTATCAAGATTTTGTTGGATTAAATACGTTTATATATGAAGCTGTTGGTTGGGATCCCGAATCTCAAGGTAACCTATTGGATGCAACAACTAAACAAACTCTAATTGCTGGTGGATATTCTGATCCCCCTCTTGTAGAAAATGTTTTTCTTGGGACGGGAACAGGTTATGCTGATTTAGAATTAAATCACATAAGAAATACTTTTACATCACCATCGGTTGGGTCCGTATTAGAAGGTTACAAAAATTTTAAGTTTTCGCATATATTATCGTCAACCGCTTCATTCTTCCCTGCTCTTATGCTTCATAGAAATGGTCCATACGGATATCCCATGTGGAAACAAACTAGAGTTGGTGAAAATCCGCTTACTCGCAGACAAAAGAAAGAAAATGTTCTAACAATTGTTCAAGAGCCCGGAGCAGAGTTCACATTTACAAGAAACAGTAAAACAAGAACACAAAGGGCTCGATTTGGTAATATATTAAAATTTACTGAAACTCCTGTTGTTTCAAAATTTAAACCCATATCGGTTTTCGGATCAATAATAACCGAAAAAGGTGCAAAAAGAATTAGAATAGCAGCACCTTTAGGTAACTCAATAGTTCAGTTTAATAATGCTGAATTAAATGAAGAGCTTGGTCTTGTTGATTTAAAATCAAAAGACTACGAGGACACAAAAAAACTTTATTTAGATGGTGCTCTTTTTAATAATGAAAGTGCTCTTGATGTGTTTGAGGTGCTTCTATACAAAGAAACAGTCTACCCACCACAACTTCGTACATATAGGCAGTCAAATAGACAGAGAACAACATTTTATTTTCCATGGAGAGATTTGAGATCTGATAGGGTTCCAACAGGATTAGTTGATAATGGTTTTGGTTCTAATGTTCGACAAAGTATTTGGCCAATGGATGCATATCGCGGATTTGATACTGCCGCCACTATAGTCTCAGGTAAGAAAAGTAGTGAATTTGATCTTCTAAACAATGAAGATAACACAGTGTATGTAGATAATGGTATACTACAAAATCAATATTCTTTCTCAACAAGTCGATATACAAATTTTAGTGGTGTTAATATAGGTGTTATTAACACCACTTTACGACCAGCACCCATATACAGTAGAAAGCATTTTATATCAACAATAACAACCGTCACTGGATCAAGTGCAGTAAATAATTTTTGCGGTATGGACATTGAGGGTGTTACTAGTGGGTCTGGGCGTTTTGGTCCACCAATACCCACTGCTTCGCTACCAGCAGGTGAAGCAAAATGGGAAGCAGGTTCGCAATCTGGTAAAAATCCTTTTTATGATTCTTATGATGAATTTATTCAAGGTCCAAGGCAATTAGGAAAAGACCATACAATTATACCAGAGTTTCGAATGTCTAATCATGTTTCATTTTATGAGTCAAATTCATTTATTGATGAAAATTTAGAAATTTTTGAGATCACGGGGGGATTAAGCAACACAACTGGATCAAATCAAAATAATTTTTATGAAATTTATTCAAACACTGATTTTCTTAAAAATTTTGAAATGGTGAAAAATGATAATAAAAGCATTGGAGAACCATTAAAAATAACTTTAAAATGCAAGGCAATTAAAAAATTATTACCTTATGAGGGCTTTTATCCTCAACAAAGAACAGTGCAAATCGCAAAGCAATTTTTTGATTCATTCAGTGGTTCTATTGCTATTTCTGCTTCTTTTAATGATTCTCCTTCTGGATATGCTAAAGATCAGCCATTAATAGGTATGCAAAATATTATCACACCTTTGTTTGCACCGGGCATTTTATTCAACTCAATTAAATCAGGTGTTGCAGTTGATTATCCGCTTGTTTCTAAAAATCTAGTTGAGGGCTCCCTTACCGACCGTGGATCAGTCAATGTTGCGACATCTAATGGTGATTCTTATATTAGCCTACGAGAACGCTTTAGACTCTCCGGTGCAATTAAATACCTTCAAATAGGCCCAAGCGCAAGTGCTGATCCATCATTGAATGGAATAAGAGATGGTCTGATATTTGATAAGAGAGTACCTTTTGAGGCATTGATTAGTCCAGAAAAATTACAAGGGAATAATTTTTTCTGTAATGAGCCAGACCGACAAGCCAACCTTACTTCATCAACAACGATAAACTCAAATGCTGGCGATAGACTATATTCGTTGATGATGCACAACTTTTTAGCTGAAACATCAAACTTTTTCTTGCAAAATAAAAAATATACAACATATTTCTCTAAACCCTCAAACGAACTTGCTGAATTTCAAGAGGGTAAAGAATATATTATGCGCGTTAAAATGTATAAAACAACAAATAATCCAGAAATTTCTAATGTTTCAGGCGGCGTTGGAGATAAATTTTTCACTGCACCGCAATATTCAACCAGTTCGCGTGAGAATTTTACAATGTATTCTCGACCAACTGCGTTTGGCCCTCCATCCCTTTTGGCCAAATCCCTATTGTATGTATCATATAGTAGTGGGATCATGTATGATAATACACGGAGCACCTACGGCAACAATAGCAGGCAAGGAGAAAATTACCCTTTTACACCACCATATTATCACGGACAGGCTTGGGCAGATATTTCTTTTACTCCAAAAACATCAGGGACTTTCACGGTAAAACAGATTTTAAATGAAGCGAGTGCTAGCTATTATCGATATGTTGACCCTGATACAGACACTTCCCCCATATCAATATATGATAAAGCTTCAGGCGAAACAAAGGCCAATACGGGTGCATACGCAACAAATTATATTTATAATATAAATGCTCTACAACTTAGTGCTTCTGTAAACCTTTTTACTCAAGAAAGAGATAAGTCTGGTGACCTTAATGAAGAAACTGCTCGCTGGGTTATTCAAAGTAAGTGGGAGTCGCCAATGCTTAATTTTTCACATTTGGGCTCCAAAGATTCAGTCACGCTCCCACAAAATGCATCTCAATCTGTTCCAAGAGGCATGTGGCATCAAAATGGTTTAATAGAGCAAGATCAATCTAAAGGTGTTTTCATGCAAATAGAAGATGTTGATGAAAACTGGTTAAGAAATGTTCTTGGTAAAGATCCTAATAATATAAAATCTTTAGCTGATCACCTTGATTTTTCTACAGTACCTAAAAGATTAGGTGATATAGCCGACGAGAAAGTGTTAAGAGAGGCTGTTGTTGCTGTTCCTTTTGTAGAGGAAAACGGCCTTAGAAAATATTTTCACATTCCTCGCATCGATATTGATCAGGCACTCGACCAGAACACAACAACAGGACAATCTGTTAGTTCTATGGTTCGAAAAATGGAAAAATTTGTTTTCCCTCCAAGTATGGATTTCTTAAACAATAAGTCTATAGAGCCATTCGCAATGTATATTTTTGAATTCAAACACACTCTTAAAAAACAAGATTTAGCCGACATATGGCAGGGACTATACCCACAAATAACTACTAAATTTGAAAAAGCTGAGTCTGAAATATCGCATCCGCTTCTTGCACAACATTTGCTTGGCGGAGGTGCATCTGTTATACAAACTTCTGATGGTGAGTTTCTGGATACCGGTGACCAAGGCACACCACTTCCTTCTAAAATACGCTGGATGGTGTTCAAGGTTAAACAAAAAGCTAAAACAAATTATTGGAAAACACAATTTGGTGCAGAGGGTTCTAAAGTTGAAGAGGTTCCTCAAAACACTTTTAATTGGCCATATGACTTTTTCTCTTTGGTTGAGCTAGCAAAAATAGATTCAACAGTTGCAATTGGTCAATTTGAAGATGGTGGTCTTAGAAAAATTGTAAAACCGCAAGGCAAAATAGAAGAAGCCAAAAAAGAGGTGGGTGATGTATTATCAAGCGAAGCACAAAAAAGTGTAACTTCGCCTCTATTTATTCCAGACAAATCGACGTTGATAAAATTTTAGAGAGGATGATGGTGAATGAGTTTTTTTAATAAAAAAGAAGATGTTTTACAAATCGAATTAACACCATACGGTAGAGAGCTTTTAATGAAAGGGCAACTTAGACCATCTCAATATGCTTTCTTTGACGACGACATATTGTACGACTCTCAGTTCGGAGGAGTTTCAGAAAACAATACACAAACAAAAGTAAGAATTTTAACTGATACGCCAAGCTTGAAACCACAAAAATCTTTGCAAGGTGTTGAGTCAAATTACTATAGTAATAAAATAACAGAATTGGACAATATATTGGTTACTCCAATTGGAACCAATAAATTGTCTTCAAAAAAAGCAAACGGCTGGGAGGTAACCGCATTATTGGGAGAATTTACATCTTCATTAAGCCATGTATCATCTTCAGCTAATAATAAATTTATAAGCCCTCTACATCGTATTCCTCAAATAGAATGTGAGCTAAATTTTACAATGTCTGTTGGGGGCATACATGATGATCCTATAGAGGACTATGTTGATAACGAAGACTATCAATTGTCTGAACAAGCTGAAGATGGAACTTTTTTGATCGTTTCAACAGAACAGTTGCTTTTAAACATATCAGAAAAAAATGGATTTTCCTATAGAGATTCTCTTGCTCTTGAGAGTTTTATTTTTTCTCATCTAGAAGATGAATCATATAGGTTAAAATTTTTAGCACCCGATAATATTAGCACCGATGATTTGATTGATGATAATATAGCTGATGAATTGCTTGAACAAGAAGATTTTGAAATTGGATCGTATCAAGGTGAAGGTAATGGTTTTGATGATACTACAGTTGAAAATTATTTCTTTATAAACACAGATGATTTTATACCTGAGTTTGAGTTGTGCAAAGGAGTAACAAAATTAAAAGAAAAAAATATTTATTTACGGCTTGGGCTTGACTGCGAGGAAGATGATAATATAGATGTAAATATTTATCGAACATTAGTAACCGATCAAGATATTGAGGATTGTGAAGTATGAGCTACAATATACCGAATGTTTTTATAAAAGAGATTAATTTGTTTGATCACTCAAATGAAGAGATGACCATTGATGTTGTTACTATGATAACCGATTCACAAGATGAAAACAGTTGGTCAATGAAAGGCACATCGGAAAGTATGTATATTTTGACTGTTATGTCTTCAAATTCTAATTTAAATAACGATATATCTAGTGGTAACATTATATTTGATAAAAATTTATTACAAAAACAATATTCAGAAGACCCAGCAGTTCATATTATAGTACGGCCTGCAAAGTCTTATAATCAAGTAAAAAACGATGAAAATGTTGTTTTTTTAGACACTGTTAAAGGTATGTTTTCTAAAAACGAAGGTGAAATAAAAGTTTTTAGCTCTGTATATTTTGAGTTTTCTGAATTTGTTCAAGAAACTGATTTAATCTTGTCCTCTCCTATGCGTAAATATGGTGCTATTTCATCTGAAACAATTATAGAACTAGGAAGTTTAAAAGCACTTACAACGGTTTTTACAAATCGTAATGGAGTACAGTATACAGGTCCGGTTCATTTTCATCCCACTAAAGGTTATATGGCTGGTGCACAACACTCACCAACACAACACTCTGAACTTAAAACATTACAAATACCTAACTTTAAAATTAAAGACTTTAGAGAAAAACATTATTCAATTCCAAGCTCAATAGGTGAAAAGAACACTTCCACATATAGTAATTTAAACTACTCAATAAATAGCCAAGGCAACGTAACTGGTGTATTCTCAATAAACATAAAAAATATAATCCTTTATAATACAAATTACGGATTTTTGCTAAGAAAACTTAGCGAACAAGCATTAATTGAAAATATTAGAAATTTAAAAATCAAAAATTTAAAAATAACAAGAAAAAGAATAGATATTAATGAAGAGACTGTGATAGTTGTTGGCCAATCTACGTTTTCTGGAGGAGGAGTTAGTGGTTTTTTGATGCCACCGGGTAAAATGATAGTAAGTGATGCATCGTCCTTAAAAGAAATTTCACTTAACGAAGAAAATATAAGAACATTTCAATTTACAGATAAAACAATAAATAAAAAATCATTAGGCAGATACCAATATCACATAACAATATCTTTTTCCGACCCAACTGTTAATTTTATATCTAATTTAATTGAAAATTTAAGAGACTCTGAAAGACAAATAAAATTTTATTATAGCATGCTAGATACAAATAAAAATTATGATTACCACTTAAATGAACCCAAACAGAGGTTTTTCTCAACACAATTAGAATCTTTGACTAATATTGAAGAAGTGTCTATATCTTCTTACGTTCAAGCTAATCAAAGATATGTACAAGCGATATCATATTTATATGATTTAACGGAAATAGAAAAGATAGATTTAAAAAATTCTATTTCTTCAAAAACTAGCCCTGCTAGTGCAACTGTTTTTTCACTAAGAAGTTTTGTGAACGATTTTACTAAGGTTGTTAACAAATATAATTCTTTTTTTGACCTTTCAAATAATAATATACACATGGATTCTTTAAGAAATTTTGTAACCACTCCAAATAGTAGAAATGTAATTTTTTTAGATCACACTTTTAAGCAAAGCGTTGTTCTAACGAATTACATCATCTCTTATGATTACATGAAACTTGATAACGATAATGGTGTTTTAATAATCAATAAAGAAACATTTGAGCAACGAGCAAAAGAAGAGCATAATAAATTTTTTCTTGCTGCACCGAGTGATAATTTGGCTTCTTCCGCACCAGAGGGGTATGAAACGCTTTTAAATCTAGAACGAAATTATTATTCTTATCTTAGCCCCTCTGAAATGGTGGCTGGTCATGAAAAATCAAATTTATCAGATATATCTAAAATTAAATTAAAAGATATAAATAAAATTTTTAGGTCTTCTTATGATAGAAATATTTATAATATTGGTGCATATAAAAAAACAGACTTAGAAGAAGTGTCTGATGAGATGAGTCATCCAGACTTTAATCCACAAGAGGAGGGATAAAATGCCCGCTAAAGACTCAGGAGGTGCTCCCACACCAGCACCATCAGAAAAAGTTACAGAAATTACTGTTTTAGATGAGAGTAATTTTAAAGAAGTTCAAGCTGTCTCAACAGTATCTACAACTGAAAAAGAATTTGAAGATTTTATAGAGTCGAGTGAGTTTTTGGGTGAAAACTCTTTATTTGTAAGGTATGGAGCCCTTTTGGATGAAAATGCCTCTTTTGATACAGAATCTACTGAAGCGTCTGAAGATATAGCTGAACAATTTGATACGCCACCGCAAATAAATTCTTCTAGTGCTTTAGATTTTGATTTAAATTTTGCTCGAAATTTTCTTGCGATGGCTAACGAAAATTTGTCTGAACAAGGATATAAAAATTTTATTAATTCTTTACCAAATCAAATTAGAGCCTTATTTTTTTATAACTTAGATTTTGTTAAAAATTTGCAAAACTTTAGAATTGGAGATTTAATTAAAAACCTTGATACTCAAGCGATTATGAATGTCAATTATTTCAAACTTGTTCGTGTTGAAATTTTTGATGGCTATGAAACAACAATAGACGGCAATAAAATGATTAATAAGCCAATGTTTAAATTATTAAAAAAACAGGATTTAGATTCGCTTACAAAGACAACGATGTGCAGACTTGTGAGATATTATGAAAATAATTTAAATATAAAGAGAGACTTATTATCATTTCCAATTGAAGAGCAAATATTTTTTATTAGACCAGCGATCGAAACACCTCTGCGCCCCCAAGACAACACCCCACAAGAACTTAGAGGAATTGCATCCCAGCATTATGCTGCTGGTGAATTTAATTTAATTTCTGCAACCTCAAATATTATAACCCAGACAACTACAGACACAACCGACTACACTGTTCCAAATGAAAACCTTACCGTCCCAAATGAAAATCTTACCGTCTCAAATGAAAGCCTTAGTCCCAATATTGACCCTGAAGGTTCAACAACTGCTAATCGTGGCATTCAAGTGGGCTCTGAACCTGTTGTTTCTAGTACAGGTCTATCTACCTTGACATCTATTGGCGACAGCGGTAATCAAGGCGGCGGCGGCCAAGGCGGTGGCGGTGGCCAAGGCGGTGGCGGAACAGGAGGAAGTTATTAAATGTCTGATAGTTTTTATATAAGTGAAATACCTAAAGACCCTTTTAAGGATGGGACTCTTAGTATAACGGAGTACGCCAATGCTAATCAAAATTTAGTTGGAGAAGTTTATCATAAAAAAGTGACCATTAAATTCTCCAAAACAGACACTGACGCAGACATATTGGGCACCCTTAGCGGCAGCGTGTACACATACATAAATACAAAAGTAATGATACCTACCGCACCAAATTCAGTCACCAATAATAATGTTGGTTTGGTAACTCCCACTTATTCTGCAAAAACAGAGAGAAACGACTTTAATTATATATCTATTTCACAACAGGATGAAATTTATATATCTGACGGGACACTTCCTCAAGTAAATATTTCAGCACAGCCACTAACGGAGCGAGAAAGGATGCCGTTTTTTGGAAAACAAGCAAACATAACGGAACAAAGAAATTTAGTTTTTTCTAGAGACAACGATATGTCTGGTTTTCCAATTTCAGACCTTTCACAGCTTCGAATTTATAATGAGATAAATATGACTCACGAAGAAGGTCAACAATTTGTCGCTAAAATACCTTCGAATACTGGACTTGGTGTGCCGTTTAGTATTTATGAGAGATTAATGGTTCTTGTTGGCCATTACTCAAACGCAATAACGACCCTAACTGGTGACCCATTAACGCTTAATGCGATAATCGACCAATATGATTATCCTTTTCCAACTGATGCATATTTTATTGTTTCTAATGAACCAGCAGCTTCAGTAGATCTTGATTTATCTTTTAATCAGATAGAAAAAGATTACTTACAGGCAATAAGGACAACTATTTCTGCAAATTCAATGAATTACCAAGATATATTTAAGGAGTTTGAAAATCCAAATGAGTATGTTTTTTACAGAGTAGAAAAATGGTTTCGAAGTACTCCCCTTGGAATCCCAGATCAAGTATTTTTTATTCCCGCAACAAATAACAATAAAAGATTTATTGATACACAAATAAAAGAAAAAACAGAATATTATTATCGTGTAACTGTATATTATGCTGTTATAGGGCAACAATATTTTTTTAGTGATGTTGTGGATAATGAAGATGGAACAGGCGAGTGCATTGCTCAAGTTAGACCAAAAATAAATTTTTATAGCATGGTTTCTTTTGAAGGGAAGTTGTCTATTTTTAAACCTCCTCCTTTACCACCTCATGTTTCTTTTCACAACAAAATTTCTTCTGATGGAATGGTAAAAATATATCTTGAAAAACAAGAGGGACAAATAACAACCCCAGAGATAGAAGTAACTCCAAGTATATCAAATATAATTGCATCAAATTATATTGTCACTGATCCTGTTTATCAATTAGATAATGTTCAATTCGCTTATACGCCACATCCAGCAAAGTTTGAGATATTTAGACTACCGTTTTTGCCTTTGCGATATACACAATTTCAAGATTATTCAATTGGTATGTTTGAAAATAAAGACAAAACAGAAAGCATGGCTATATTAGACAAAATACGTCCAAATAAAAAATATTATTATACCTTTAGGTCTTATAATGATCAAGGTTCATTTTCTAACCCCACCCCTGTGTTTGAAGTAGAATTGTTAAAAGATGCCGATGAAACAAGAGTTTTAGTCAACACGGTTCTAATTAATGAAGACGTTGAGCCGATTGGATCCAATGAGCATCGATTTAGAAGGCTATTACAGATAAATGTTAATCAACAGCAATTAGAATTTGGACTTGATAATGTTACAGGTGCAAATGGGGAAATTGCAACTTTTGAAAATAAATTAAATCTGGTCCAGCTTGGGTATGCTCAAGATTTAGCTGGAGAATTGCTTGAAAAAATTTGGGGAAGAAAATTTAAATTCAGAGTAAGGTCGAAAGACAGTGGAAAAATGATAGATTTAAATATTAAAGTTAATCTGATAAAGGAAGAAAGTTAAGAACATTTCTCGATATAATCTATTTATTATGAGAAAACTTACACACTTAGGAGTTAATTAATGGCTTTTTTAGACAATAGTGGCGATATTATACTTGATGCGGTTTTGACCGACCACGGAAGAAAGGTTCTTTCAAAGGGCGATGGATCTTTTCGAATTACAAAATTTGCCCTTGGCGATGAAGAAATTAATTACACATCTTATAATCCAAATCACGCATCCGGTTCAGCTTTTTATGATTTAGAGGTCTTACAGACGCCAATTCTTGAGGCATTTACAAACAATGGCTCCTCAATGAAAACAAAATTGGTTACAATGTCCAATAATAATTTGCTTTATTTGCCGGTTTTAAAATTAAATCAAAACTTAACAAATACAAAAATGCACACTTCTGGTGCGTTTATGATTGCTGTTGATCGATCTACAGAAGGCACAGATGCCGCAGGTACAACAAAGGCTGTTGGCTATATTGGCTCAAACCAAGTTCAAGGTGTATTGTTTGGCGAATCTTTTGAAGACACAAACACAATCAGAGTCGATCAGGGTTTGGATACAACCGAGATTTCACCAAAACAAAGAAGCTCAATAAGCCCAATGATAGAGAATTCATACATTCTTCAAATTGATAATCGCTTGGGCTATATTGCTGATATTAACGGTGCTAGAGTAGCAGCAGATTATATTGATGATGACAACATAGCCTTCTATACCGTGGATTCAAGTGATAACGTTGTATCCTCCAATAATGATGATTCGAATTCAACAACTCAAACCATTGCAGGCCCAAGAGGTACAATATTAGAGTTTAAAATTGGTGCTAGTTTGGACTTGAATACAAGCACCTTTTTGTTTACAAAGCTTGGTGGAACAGCAACCATGACGAACAAAGCATCAACAAATACAAATGTTCGTTTTATTGATACTATGGTGAGAGCCACAGGCATGACGACTGGATATTCAATAGATGTTCCGGTTAGATTTATTAAAGCAATACTTACATAAGAGAGCAAAATATGGCTAATTTTTATAAAACACTAAATCAAAGTAATGATATTATTAATACAAGAACTCTTCTTCACGAAGCTATCCCTTTAACTGGTACAATTGTCTCAGGTACATATGGCGTTGAAAACATTAAAGATTACTCTCATGGTATGTTCCAATCAGTATATGACTACCCATACCTTAGCTCTTCTGCAAATCATATCTTTGATATAACGACCGGATACGCAGCTACTTCCCCATTAGTTAATGCCGCCAATAATCAAAATACTAAAAAACAAAATATCTATAATCAGATGGCGCAAGTCCTTATGGGATATGACGCAACGGGTAATATTTTGGAATTTGATCAAGATGGCGATTTATTAGCAGGCGGTATCAAACAGAGAGAAAATATTTTCTTTAATTTTTCTAGACTTTTAGTTAAAGATGAAATTAAAAAAGGCTCTTTTGAAATGGAATTGGGTATTGGTAATGGTTATTCTCAACAAGGGGCTGTTTTTGCTTCAAGAATTAAATTAGCAGACACTAATGGTGCAACCTCTTTTCTTGTAAACTCGCCCGTTGGAGAATACGGCGTTCTCTTTGCAACGCAAAGTGCAGGCACCAATGTCCTAGCGGCTAATCAAAGCTATCCAGTTGGTTTGTTATTTTATCAAGCTGGTGTCGCTGTTGTTTCCTCATCAGTATTTCTTAGAGCAAGTACAGGTGGTATTTTAAACAATCTTCATAATAATGTTTCAATGTCTGGGCCATCTAATACTGTTGAAACATTTAATGCTGTTTTGACTGGATCTTTAATTAACGGAGCGGCAAATAATGTTAGAACTCGCTTATTTAATTTACAATTTAACAACACAGTAGAATTAAATTCATCAGTTTATTTCTGTCGAGCTAACGCAAGTGAATTTAATTATTCTTCTAATCCAACTTATTTAAGCGGTAGTAAGATTAGAGTTAAAACAAAAACAACAGACTTGCCTGTTTCTTATATTACAACTGTTGGTCTTTACAACGACAACAATGAATTGATGGCTGTTTCAAAATTATCCGAACCCCTTAAGAAAACACCAGATAATGAATTTACGATTCGTGTTAGATTAGATTATTGATTTAACAATAAACCTCAATAAAACTATTTAACAGAGAGGTTATTAAATGTCTTACTTTCATTTTGACGATGATGATTTATTTGTAAACACTGTTGAGACCTACCCCCAGAATAAATTTTATATTCAAAGTGGTACGGTTTATATCAATAATTTTCAAAACTTACCCGGTAAAAACACCTCAAATCATATTGGAGTACCTGCCGGGTTTATCTCATTATACGAATATAATATAGACAGACCAGCATTACAGCGTATTGTTCCATTTGTATATTTTGGTGGAGAAAAAAATGTTTTTAAAATAACACCAACTGCTTCATATCCAGCTTTTCAATCAACAAGTTTAATTGCTGCAAACTATAGCATGTCTGCGAGCATAGGGCGATTCATTACAACTCCAAATTTCAATTCTGCGTCTGTTAAAGCTCTTGAAAATGTTTTTAATCACTATTCTTACTTGTCTCCGCATTATCAATATTCTTCAAGTTTGGGAGACAAATCACAACAAACATTGAACATTGTAACGATACCATCAATTTTTTATGGATCAAAAATAAAAAAAGGGACAGTTAATTTAAAATATTATATTACGGGAACTCTCATTGGAGAGTTGAGCGATATTAGAGAAAACGGCGATTTAATTCAAATTGGCCCACCGGGCTCAACAGGATCAGGATCTGTAGCTGGTGTAGTCCTTTATAATGAGGGTTTTGTATCACTCACTGGAAGTTGGAATTTAGACAACCATTCTATTCAATATGATGGGTCTGGTTTGAAAAAATCAAAGTGGATATATTTTGGATATGGAACACATTCTCCCTCATCTGTTGCTCTCACTACTTTGTCGGCTAGTTATTCATTAGAGTTTTCTGGCTCAAATCAGTTCAATACAATGACCATGCTAGCTCATGCAAAATATGGAGAACTTAATCATTCAAATAATCCAACATTTGTCTCCTCTTCAAACAGTTTTTCAGTTTCAACTGGATCTATTCAATATATTGAACAAGCTAAACAAATAAAAAACACTGTAAGTTCCTCTTTTACAGATGAGATTCCTAAATTTGAAAAAACAACTTATATTTCAAAAGTTGCAATATATGACGATGATAGAAACTTAATTGGAGTAGCAAAATTAGCAACTCCTGTTAGAAAAACTGAAACAGATCAATATACTTTTAAATTAAAACTTGACATCTGATAATATTCATGTTATAATAACACTTATGAATTACATTTTAGGCTTGGACGTTAGCACAAGTAAATTAGGGTTATCTATACTTGATACTAACAAAAACCTCGTAAAATCTGAAACAATAAAACTAGATAACAAAACCTCATTAGAAGATAGGTGTTTGGTTGTGGAACACATTCTTTCCTCCCTCAATTCAGAAAATTACATCAACAAGAAAAACAGATTCAATATCACCAAAGTATATATTGAGTCTCCGTTTATGATGTTCTCCGGTGGAAAGACAACCGCTATGACGATGAGCAAGCTTCAACGATTTAACGGTATGATTTCTTATATGGTGAGAAAGCAGTTTGGTTTCGACGCTGAGTTGATTGCAGCAAACAAAGCAAGAGGTGCTGTTGGTCTCAAAATTAAAAGAGGCGAAGACACAAAAAAGAAAGTTATTGAGTGGGTTAAAAATGAATATCCAGAAGATTTTAATTACGATCTTACAAGACATGGAAATCCTAAACCGGGAACAGATGATAAAGCCGATGCTGTTGTTGTTGCTTTAGCGGGAATAATCCTAAATTCTTAACTAATTAAGAATAAATTAAGAGGATTTATTATGTCTAAAGATATGAAGCTTATTATGGAAGGTTGGAGAAAATATTCAACCCCCAAAAAGACCGAACAAGAAGTGCTTGAAGAAGGCATGAGAGAGATGGTTGCCGCTCTTATGATGGGTTTTGGTCTAAGCTATGCTCCAAACGCTATGGGTGCTGGTTTTGAAAATGCTGATGATGCTACTATGGAAGTTGTAGCCGATGCTCTTGAATTGGTTTCACAAAAGGATACGTCTTTAAAAGGCGCAGCAAAACTAGCAAAAGACATCGCCGCCAATCCAGCAGAAAAACTTACTTTTGGAGATATGGAAGTAAGTCAGATGGCCAATGCGTATCTTGTTGATCAGTTTGCTAGTCAAGTTGATTCTCCCGAAGATTTAAAGGCACTAAAATTAAAAGTAGATAAACTTCAAGGCAAAGTCTCAGCAGACAAAGCAGAGAAAGAAGACGATGCTTCATCTAAAACTATGCAGCAAAGAATGCGTGATGCTAACAAAGGCACACTTGATTTTGTAAAAGAGTAAAATGAAATCGCTTTATGAAACATGGCGAAATTATGTTGAT
>Ga0209348_1000480_pt1 | contig 20867 bp, 37 predicted proteins | sample ETNvirenome_2_30_FD_184065 | JGI IMG/M metagenome (GOLD analysis project Ga0209348, IMG submission 184065) | Marine viral communities from the Pacific Ocean - ETNP_2_30 (SPAdes) (version 2) | ecosystem: Environmental > Aquatic > Marine > Oceanic | place: Pacific Ocean | collected 2013-06-22
GCTGTTGCTGTCGTTCCAAATGTGATTGTATCATTTAACGTTGGTCTACTTGCGATACTTACCGAACCAGTTCCAGAATCAACAATTGGTTTTGCTAAACTAATGATAGAATTATTCCCAACAAGATCACCAGTTACAATTTCACCCACGGAATTTGAACCTGAAAACGCAACAATCTTTCGATCTTCAACACCTGCAAGTAATGTGTTATCCGCAACCCAGAATCTATCATCTAAACTAATGCCTAAGTCATCCAGACTCGCGGAGTAATTATCCAACGATTCAAGAGTAATACCTTCTGTTTCAACACTCGCGATAAAGTCCGCTGTGGTTTCACCTCGTGACCATCTTTGAATTTGCCAATTGTAAATTAATATTGATTGAACAGAACTATTGTTTGTATATAACCAAAATATACATCTTCGTACAGGGTCAACCGCAACGCTCATTGTGTTTAGTAAAGCTAATTCTGCGTCATTAAAAAAGAAACGATCTATTTTTTCCGCACCAATTGGTTGTACTTTTGTCCCATCACAAAAATAAAAACCATCGTCACTCAAAAAGAATGATAAATTACCATACTGAGCAATGGATTTTGGTTCTAAACAACCTAAACCCCTACTAATGGTATCAAACTGAAAGTAGAGTGGTGCACCTGCATATGTCATCCTTGATATACCACGTTGCAAAAATATTAATGCAAATTCACCGCCACTAATTCCTTGTATATTGCCGCCATCAGGGATTATCTGAAAATCTGACTGACTTGTTGGCCCACTCGACCAATCTGTTTCATCATTTATATCTGACCATAAAACTTTGTTTGGTTCTTCATTCGTTCTACCACAAACAACAAAGTCTCTTACTACACTCACGAAATGAGCGGTTGGAGCCGCACTTGCTAAATCCGCAAAATTCGAACTTGTTCCCAACGTATACGCTTGAACAATTTCTTCACCGTTTGCCGCTAAAACAACTTTACCAAACTGAGCGGTTGACCATCTACCAGAAGCACCCGCAGAGTAGTTTCCCGCTTGACTGATATTGGTTAAATCAATGGTACTAGAACTATATTCAAATAGTTTTGTGTTAGAAGACGCGAAAACTTTTGTTGTGTCTCCAAACCTACCAGAAAACACACCATTTAAATTTTCAGGTGCGTCATTACTAATAGGGGAAACAGATGGTAACGGCCCATAACCTATTTGATTTGGAATAACATTTTTCGCTTCAACTAACGCTCCTGCAACTGGCGGTTGATCTGGCAACCATTCTCCGAAAGTTACTTTTTCCATTACGTCACACTCATCGCCATTGGATTACCACTAAATTCACCCGCATCATCTGCGATAGTAAGTTGTTGTCTTGCTCTGTCATATAGAGATGCCCACACCGTGATTCTTTGATCATTCATTAAAAAGGGTTCAGACTCGGCTAATGCGCCATATAACAAACAATCCGGGGCAACTTGTAAGAAAACGTTACTGGTATTCGAATCACTTAAAAATTCTGGATTCGCGTAATACAGTAATTTCGCAGTATACGTTGTATCTGGAGATGGGCCAAATTTAAAGTTGTCTCCATCCATTGTGTAGAATACTGGTTTCCCAACTTCTTTTGTTCTCGCGGTTCTAAAAAACATTGTCGGGGGTAAATAGTCCAGTTGAGTTATAGGATTACTATCAATATGTAATTCCCTTAACTCAGCGAAATCTGATGGAATCGCAACGTTTGTGGAACTAACGGTTAAGTCGGTTGATGTCAACATTTCCCGTAAACGCAAATCTCTCCTCATTCGTACTTCTGCGAGTTTCACAAAGTCAACAATCTGACTTGTTAAGTCATCACGACCTAAGTAATTTGCAACAAGTGATTTGATTTCCGCATAAGTTCCGAAAGCCATTATACCCTTCCTGTTCTTGTTCTAAAAAATCTATTATCAGAGTCATTAAGCCACGCTTTAAATGCTTTTTGATCTAAAACTCTGAATCCTTTTAAAATACCTTTTTTGTTCAAACTATCAATCACAGTCAACGGAATCGATGCGATCTTATTACGAAACGGTTCATCTGACCATCTTGCGTTTTCATCAAAAGAGTTGTATTCCCTTTTGTTTTTTTCAAGAATCGCAGTACAGTCTTGAACATCCTCGATTATGATTCCACCCTCGTCCGTTTTATGAACTACTGTTTTTTTAAAATTCATTATTAACCTTTTTAATTCAAGTCCTTCAAGTCCTTCATCTTTTTTGTTGACGGAGTTGACGGAGTTGATTGTCCAAATTAATCCAACTTTGTATAAAAATTTCAAGTCCGCCAAGTGCGCCAAAAAAATATATTGGCGGTGTTGGCGTAGTTGAAAAGGGGTGAGGGGTTGGTCGAGGTAGATTCTTCCTTGGTAGTTTTATCATAACTATGGAGAAATAAACCAACCCCTCAGAGGTTAATTACGATAAGTCAGCAACTATCCCGTGAGCACCTTCATTAAGTACCGCAAGGGTGCATTCGGTTACAAGCTGTTGCTTGGCGGCCTGATCGCCCGCCGTGGCCAAATCCGATGTTTCGAAGGGTCGCAAATAAGCAACTTCTGCGAATTCGGGGTCTAGCACTAGCGCGACATCATCTGCGGAATTCGCGGATAACATGAATCTATTCGGAACAACGGAAATTGTGCCGAAATCACTCATGTAAATATCTGCCGCTCCAACAATGGTAGTCGGTTGATCTGCTGGCGCCATATAACGTTGAGCCGCGATGCCTGAGAAAGCGCTCACAGTTTGTTTATGCGCGGGTGTAACCATAAGAATTGATGGGTCACCACCTGATTCATAAACTTCTTTCACAACGGTTTTTAGCATGTCCTCTGTAAATGTTCTTTCAGCTTCTGAACTGTCTGTTCTTGCTGTTGAACCTAAAGAACCCGCTACACCTGCAGAACCAAAGTCCCCGTTTGTGTTTAACCACGTTTGCAAGCCACCCATAGTTCTCGCTTCAGCTGCTGAACCTGCGTCTTTTATCTGATTAGATAGAAGAATCGCTTCTAGGTCACGCTTAATTTCTTTTGAAGCTTTGGCAAGTTGGTACGCTTGTTCACTTTTACGCCCCGCTTTATCAATCGCTTCAAGTGTCTTTGAAACAGAAATTGTTTTCTGCAAAATCTGACATTGATTGTTTAGTCGTGTTGTCGCTGATAAAGTAGCCGTTGAAGCATCTGCTCCCTCAATTGCCGCATTACTTACATTTACGCTAGCCAACGCATCGGTTTGCCACTCATGTAAAGTATTACTACTACTGGACTGACCTATACTGTTCATAAAGGGCGTATCGGTTGGCGAAATTGAGTAGATAACATCTTGCAAATCTTCTCTCGCACCAACAGCCGCATGATTACTAAATACTGCCATTTTTATTCTCCTCTATAACATTGCCTCGAAAACATTCGCAACATCTTTTAATTTGCCTGTTTTCTTAGCATAAGATTTAAGTTTGCGAATTTTATCCGACTCATTGTTATTAGGTGTCGCGACTCCACTCTTTAACATTTTTGGAGCTTTCTTCACCTTTTTTACGATCTCAGGTTTTGACTTGGAGAGTTTGTTTTGTTGTGTCGCATCATAAAGAACCTCTGCGAATCTACTGTCAATGAATCCATCAAATTCTTGATCTGTGAATCCTTTAGATTTTGCATACGCTCTCATTTCTGACTTTATTTTCTCCCCTTTTTCGGGATGAACGATGTCAGGTATTTTTTCCGCCATCAACTTCTTTTCTTCCGTAACTTTCCTTTGTAACATCTTCATTTGTTCCGCTTGTTGCTCTTGAGCAAGGCGATACTGATTTTGTCTTACAGAGTCAAGTTTTTGTTTTCTCTCTAAATCTTCTGCGACCTTTCTTGCGTATAACGTTGGGTCGGTTTCTTTTAAATGTGAAAAATCTTCCTTTTGATCATTAAGAGCTTGTTCAATTCTAGCGAGTCCCTCAGACATTTTGGCTCTTTGTTCCTGCATACGAACAAATTCTACTTCTTGTGACTTGAGATTCGTTTTGAGTTGTTCGACTTCTTTTTTCTCGTGAGCAAGACTTTCCATTTTTTTGCGAACATTTGCTTCAAGTTGATAATTCTTAACCAAATCATCGAAAGTAACCTCATGTTCTTCTCCCTCTGCTTTTATACGATAGGTTTCCGGTTGTGGTGCTTCTTCTGATTCGGTGTTATCTTCTTGATCTTCCGATACTTCTTGAGTTTCTTCAGCTTGAGCAACTTCTTCGGTCACTTCTTGTTCTTGAGGTTGATCTTGCGATGCCTCTTGAGCATTTAGTATTCCTTCGAATTTACTTGCGGCTTGTTCAACGTTTAACGATTCCATGCCTTGTTCTTGGGTAACAGTTTCGTTCATTTATTTTCCTTTTAAAAAAATTTCCATTTACTTTTTTGAACACTTTGAGAATATGCAATTCCCTCAAAATGTCCTATGATTTTCTGAAGCGCTTTTATCATTCGATATGCTTCTTCCCTTCCTTCGAAATCTTCAACCGGACTATTTGCGATCAAAGATAAATACTCGTTCACGATAGTTTCAACCGACTTTTTAAACGCGGTGTTTTCTAATAATTCTCTCGCTTCTTGCTCTGTCATATTATCCGACTGTACCGCCCGCATAAGTGCCACGTTGAGGTTTATTTTGTTCTCTTTCCGCTTCTGCTTCTTTAGTATCTATAAAATCTTGATATGCGGTAGGATAAAACACCGGAACATTTGCGAAACTCGCAGGAATACCGAAATCCATTTGTGTCGGTAATACATCCGTGAATCCACCTACTCCCGACCTAAACATCAACCCTTCCGGTTTAGATTGCATTAATCCTATTCTTTGTGTTGTTGGGTCAACACCAAAAAATCCTAAATTTTGATCGAGTGGTAATAATTCACTACCACCAGTAATCTGCATAGGAATAGTATTCTGATAATAAGGCGCAAGTGCTTCAATTTGTGAGGTTATACCAGTTGCGTTCGGTGCAAAACCTTGATCGATGAGTTGTTGATTATCAAAAGCTTTTGCTTCCCCACTTTGACTTATCTGTAAAAGAACATCATCAATTGAAACAACACCATCTCTATTTTGATCTGGTACTCCCTCTAATCCACTTTGAGCAATATCCATATAAAAATCACGATCATCATCGGTCATCCCCCTCCCTAATTCTGTTTCGAATTGAGAAACAAATTGACCTTCTGGAGAATTGATCAAAAAATCTTTTACTTGATCAACCGTCATGTCTGCAAACACATCTAATGCGCCAACTGCAATGTCATCTCCAGTAAGTGACCTTTTTAAAACTTCTTCATATAGTTGATTTACTTCTTGAGTTGATGCCATTTTACGCCCTCATTTGTTCCATACGGAGTTTTTCACGTTCCAGTTCCATTTCCTGAATCATCTCTTCTTTCTTCAACTGTATTTCAGCAACCATTTTGTCACGTTTCAGAGCGAGTTCCGCTTCTGCTTTTTGTCGATCTAATGCGATCTGAGCTTGAGCTTGTTGTATTGCGGCTGAAACCATTGGATTCATTGGTTGTTCTTTTTGTTGATTCATTTGAGATAACATCGCATCCATTTCAGGTGTAATTTCTCTAAAGAACGCTTTCGTGTCTTTGAATCCCGCTGATTCGATGAACTTACCCAACGTTTCCCGATACTGTCCAACACTCACTAATGGATTAGTTGGCCCAAACATCTTTAAAATCTCTTCTTGTTTCGACATTATCATTTGTAGTAATGACATTTGTTGTTTTTGATCTCCAGTACCTAAACCAACATTGATTGATATATCGTACTGATTTGACCATTGACGGGGGTCAATTTGGATATACTTACCCCTCATCCGTATCATTTGTGGTTTATTCGAATACTTCGATGCAAGTTGTAAAATTCCTTTGAATAAACTTTTAATTCCAGTTTCCGCGAACACTCTAGCTATTAATTCAATCTTACCAGTTGCGGCATTTGTAGAAGCGGCAATAGCCGCGGCTGTGACATTCTGTAAAACATCTGGCGCCAAGCCTTGCATAGCATCGCTTATTCCTGTCCTTTTTCCTTGGACGACATCTAAATACTCCAACATAGGGAACGCTTGTTGAGCAACTAACGGTACTGTCATTGGGACAATCGCGTTTGGATTTTTTAATCTGACTACTCCTCCCGCAGTTACATTTAACAAATCATCCAGATTCACTTGTCCTTCAACCGCTCCAACACGAGGAGCAAGGGACAAATAGAGTGAATCAAGAATCGCTCTGGTGATCGCTGTCTTTTGTTCCTGTAAATCCATTGAACGATCTGCGAGAGATTGTCCAAAGAACTTATGTGGTAAAGGATATGGACAAATACTATGAAACGGTATGTAGTCAATATCTTCATTACTTAGAATGTCATTACCCGCATAAACTACTCTTCGTAATTCCGCAACACCGTCTTCGTTGAAGTCAGTTCGAATATAACATTCATAGATTTCAATTTCCTGCATACTAAAATCCATACTTTCCATGTCGTACGGTTGTTCACCCTCTGAGTATCTCGCGACTCTTTCCGGTGCGTATGCTAGTTCATCGTAAGCGGGTAACCCATCTACAAGTTCAGGGTCAAATCCCATCGCTTTTAAATCTGTTCTCGTAAGTAATTTCCTATGAGCAACAAACGGACTATCTTCGATTGTTTTTGCTTTTTTACTGATTAAAAATTCTTCTGGCGGTAATGACTCAACAACGATTTTCCCTACTTCGTTTTTCTTTCTTACTTCAAGATTAAACTTTCTTTCAACGGTTACTTCTGGATTATCTGTACTTACTTCCGTTTCGGTGATTTCTTCCTGACTGATTATCTCTCTCGTACCATCTGCGATAATCGCTGTCACTTCTATTTCTGTCAGATTTTCATATGTTTCCGTTATTAAATCAATTTTCTCATCATAATATGCTTTGAAGATACCTACTTTCTGCAACAACGCAGTCTTCATAGTTTCATGTAAGATATCAAATCCATCATTCTCAACATAGAAAACCCAGTTACAGTATTCCGTAGCTTGTTTCGCGGATTCTACACCTTGAGGAGTTTTCGCTTCAAATTTAACAGCTTGTTCACTCGATGCGAATATTCTCATCAAATGTGGCAAAGCTCCGTCAACAGCTTCCGCGACTTCTCCAGTTACAATTGTTGAACGACCCTCAACTTCTGTTCCGTAGGGTCTTCGCATATATGAGTCAAGCGACTTCCTTCTTTCCGTTGTCGTTTCTGACTCTATGTAACCGATGCTCGCGTCTATTTCTGCCCTTAGCACCGCTTTCAGTTTGTGTTGTTCCATCGAATAACCGCTCCAGTTTTTGTATTCTTAACTCTAATTCTTTGATTTTGATATTTGGGTCAACCCCTTGTTTCATGAGAATCATCACACCACCCATTTTGTGTTAGCTGTTGGCATCTTACTCCATAATTCATTACTCATCAAATCAATAGACATCGCGAGATATCTCATACAATCGCTCGCGTGACTGTGAATGTCATGTAAGGGACTTGAAGGCTCTCCTGCGCTGTTCAAACTTCTTCTGTACCTTTTCAGGTGATTGACAAGTTCTGATGTTGTCTCTTTGTTGAACCACACTCGCGGAAATACCATTCTAGTTTTTATAATTCCTTGTTCAACATCGTCCCTCGCTAATACGAATGGGTTTCTTCCCATACTTCTTATCATCTCTTCTGTACTTCTACCGTGTTTGAAGTCTTTATGACTCGCATCATGAGGGAGATAATCTGTACCCCAGTTCCATTCACGACTGTTTATTTCTTTTACATACGACTCTAATGTTCGGTGACTGTCTTCAATAAAATCAATAATCCTTATTTCACTTGCGACCGTCTGACAAAATATGATCGCCATACTATCATTCCAGCCTAAATCCCAAACGGTGTGAACTCTTAACGATGGGTCGTATGGTACTTCTCTAATTCTGTTTTCCGATAATACATCTTGAATTTCTTTTGTGTAGATCGCTCCTTCGATAGTGGGTCTACACTTCCCATTCCATACAGTCTCATATCCAACGGGGTCACGAACTTTCCATTGTCTTCTCTCAATATCAAGTTCTTTCGGAAAGAATGGGTTGTCATCCCAGTTCACCCGACATACCCAAGCGTTATCCGGTGCGTGGGTCACAAATCTATCATAGGTTTCGTCAGAATCGAGTTCTGGATTGAAGCTTAACCAAAGCTCCGAATCTTCTGTCCTGATTGTCGGAATCAGAATATCCCAACTGGTTCGTGTCACCACTTGGGCTTCTTCCACCCAACAGATATTCGTACCTTCGAAACTTTTTAGATTCGCTACTCCTTGTTGTCTGATACCAATGAAGTTTATTTCTGAACCGTTTCGACCACATATTTTTTTTTCTTGTACATCAAATACATGACTTAATCCTAATTCATTGATCTGGTCTTTCAAAAGTCTATGAACGGATTCTTGAATAGACTTTTGTGTTTCCCTCGCACATAAAATTCTGAGTGGTTTTTCTGCACATTTAACAATGATCGCTCTCGCCATACTCCATGACTTACCACTTCCACGACCACCGTACACAACTTTGAATCTTTTTGGTTCAAAGAGTGGGAGGAGTTTTTTTGGAATCTCCAGTTTTTTTAACAATTACTCCACCCCAATGACTTCGATGCTTGTTGTGATCTCTATTGGGTCACCATTTGCACCAACCAGTTCATTGACTTGTCTTTCTTTCCAACCCGCTCTAGTCTTTAACCAAAACATCTGAGCAGATGTATTTCCACCTTTAGCTTGTTCAAATAAACTTTTTGCGATCTGCGCATTTGCATCAATCCTTCCATCATCTAACTCTCTTCGATAATGTTTTGTGAGAGTATCTGCTGAGATTTCCAGTTTACTTGCGATGTCCTCATGTGTAACACCGACCGCAGACAATGTTTTGACCATTGTTCTTTTTTCGGTAGTTGGCACATGGGCAGGTCTTCCTCTGCTTGCACTTGCCATCTTTTATAACTCCGTTTTATTCGTTAATATTTACATCCATGTTCGTAATACTTCCCAGTTAAGATGTCCCGAATATTTCGCGTGAACTCTCATTTGATTCTGAACAAACTCTTGTGTCAACTCTTTATCACTTCTGTGAACAATGTTTCCAAAACGTAATTTTTCATTGTCGTTTTTTAAATCTTCTAATGTTTCCCAATCTTTCCGTGTCATTATAAGTTTTTAAAGGTTGTGATTAACTTTTCTTCCTCTTCTTTTTTCTCTTGTTGAATTATTGGTTTCCATTGTTCATTCTGTATTGAGACTAATTCATCGTAATTTTTTAATTTAACATCTTCGATATTATCAATGATAAATGGTTCAAAGTTATCATATTTTGATTTGTTTAGTGTTTTTATACAACTTTTGTCAAATAAGTTTACTGTGTTACTCATCACGGATTCATAAAACCTATCTCCCAGATGATTATAATTGTCATGAGTGAAGTTGTCTTCAAGATATAAACTGAATTTGAATTTACTTAAATCACTCGCTTTCCAGTTTAACTTATTCATGAATAAAGGGTTACATCCCAGAACTCGTAATCGTTTTCGATTTTTCGAAATCATGGAAACGATCAATGGTCTTTTAAAATACTTTACAAAATATTCTTCTCTATTTGGTCTATATGAACCATAGTAGATAATTTCATACTTCTTTTGTTTCTTCGGTAACTCTTTGTGTCTGAAAACGTTTATGTTGACGCAATATTCCTCATCGAAAAACTTTTTAGTAGTCGTTGAAGAATGAAAATAGTTCTTTAAAACTATGGTTCTACGGTTTTTAAAAAATGGTTTGTAGAATCCATCAATCGTTAAATTGTATTCATTTGTTATCCAACCAAAAATAGCAGTTGGGTTATTTTCATACACCTTTTCCATTGAGAAACAAGAGTCTTTATCACTCTTTATTACAAATGGATTCCAATACGCTCCCGCAGTAAATAAAATAACATCGTACTTCTTTTCAACCGGATGATGATAGTCGTTAGCGTAAACGTTATCACACTCCATTCCATATCTTTGAAATATGCTTTGTAACGCTAAACTATTTTGAATATACGCGATAACACCTTTTTCACGATCTCGTAAAGTACTATTGACTATTAATATTCTCATCAAACGTTTGAAACTTGATTCGTTTACTCTTTGTGTTGAACGTTTTCTGTATTTGTTCTAGTTCTTCAACTGTGTCACATTTTATTGTGAATTGAAATTCGTCAACTTTATCTTTTTCATCCAGAATATCTAAGTCATCATTTAACGCGGTATTCAGTTCTAATTCATCAAATCCAACTACGTTGATGTTGAGATCGCTATCTGCGAGTTCTGACAACTCCAGATGTAACATTTCAAGATTCCACTTAGCGTTTAATGCGATTTTGTTGTCTGCTAATATGACTGCTTTTTTCTGTGTTTCCGATAAGTTTTTCAACCGTAAACATGGAACAGTTTCCATTTTTAGTTTTTTAGCCGCTAACAATCTTCCATGTCCGGCTATTAATCCGTTTTCTTCATCAATAATAATTGGGTTGTAAAAAGAAAACTCTTTGATACTTCCCGCTATCTGATCAATTTGCTGTTCCGTATGTTCTCTCGCGTTGTTGATATACGGAATTAATTCTTCGACTCTTATTTCTTCAACTACCATTTCACCTTATCAGCCCAGTAAGCCGCTGATGACTTACCTTTTGCTATATTCTTTGAGTGTCTCGCTTTAAAACTTTTACGTTTCATCTTCATTCTTTGCGATTCCCCCGCTTTTGGACTACCCGCAGTTTTTGCACCTTGTTGACCAAATCGAATTATTTTTTCTTTGTTATCATAACACGCTTTAACAATATGTGATTTCTTTGGATGATTGGGTGTTCTTTTCGGCTTGTTACACTTCATAGCCTTTTTGTTCACTTTTGTCATCATCGAAACCTTTTTACTTTTTTGGCAATTTTCTTAGGTTGAGCAACAAATTGTTTACCTTTTTTGTTTCCCTTTGCCTTGGCTCTGTTCGTAGCCGCTTTTTCTGCGGGCGATAACGCCTTCCATGCCGCATCTGGTAAATATCTTTTTTTTCCTTTTGATGGTTTACCGTCTGATGTTCTCCATTTTTGAGAAGTCCACTTTTTTAAAGACTTTTGACTTTCTTTGAGTGCCATTATTTATACCCACCACCTGCTTTTTTATATTCCGATGCAAGCAATTGCGCTTTACGAGCTGACCATTGACCACTTTTACCGCCCTTTGTACCTGATTTTATGCGGTTGAAGAGCCTTTTGCGTAATGTTGGCTTTGTGTAGTTACCTGCACTATTAACCGTACTTTTTCTTTTTTTTGCTGTTTTTGACATTTGATGCTTTCTTATCTGGTTTTGGGCCGTATTCCACTTTTTTATCAATCGCTTTAGGTTGTTTACTCAGTAGATATGCTTGCATTTTCCCAATGTCAGCTTTTTTTAATGACATCATTTGTCTTTCCTTCCGAATACATATTGTTGAATGTTGTTTCCGCATCTGTGTAGGAATCATCTTGTTCCGCACAATACGAGTAATTGTTGGGTTTAAAGTCCGGTACACCCTCGCCAGTGACCCAATACGCAGGACTGGTAACTCGACATCTATTATTTGGTAACGCGACTACACACCCCTTAAATTTCCCCTCAGTCAGAGTAAGAACATGACTTTGTTTATGCTGTGCGGGGTCTTCTGAAACTGTGCTATTGCAATAATCAACCGTAAAATGATATCGACATTTGATAAACTCCCCGTTGATCTTACTTATCCACGGACTAGGTTTTAATCGTGAATATGAGGTTACAGAATGGTAATAACTTGAACAATCCCACGGTTGAACATGGTGAGTTGGCATTCTTTCCGGCCATTCCTCAAGTGGTATGTCTCCAACTAACGCGACAATTGGGAGTTTCGCCCAACAACAACCACCGTGAATGTTCTCTTGTGACCCATCATCTGCTTCATATCCGGTGAAAACAACATGGAATGACAAACATTTATCCGGTTCAGTTCGTATTCCACAAACTATCGCGTGAATAAATTCACCCTTGTATGTGTCTTCTAAACCATTTGTGAACTCTTTTCGAACCCACACTTTGAACAAAGGGATGTTCGATTCATAGAGATCGCTGTTTAAATATGCCAATTACGCTCGTCTTTTGGGTTTTTTCATTTGTCTCATTTTAGCCATTTTTTGTTGCATTGGTGTACTTTTCCCACCAACTTTAGCACCTTTTTTCTTACCACCCATTGCAGAACCTTTTTTCATACCTGCCATTTTGTTCACTCCCTATAAAAAAAAAGGAACTGCGGTTAAACAGTTCCTAATACTAATGGTCTTTGGAGACAGATAGTATAAGCGTACTATCCCACCACTATTTTCTAATAAAAAAATTTTTTGTGCAATCTTTTTTTAAATAATCCCTACTGTACAAGAACAAATCTGTCAAGGTAAATAAATAAGATTTTTTTATCTTTTCTGTCCAGAAAAAGAATTTGTTTATCTGGACACAAAAACGGGACAAATAACATAAGGGGTTAATTGTCTTTTTTCCTATCACAAATCAAAAACATTTAACCCCCACCCCTTATTTATTGTTAATAAAATGTACCCCATTCCTCTTCAGGTTCACCCGCCAGAGGATTTACAAGATTAATCACATCTTGTTTCTTTTTGATAACAACTTGAGTGACTTCATACTCAGAACGATGGTACTCTTTCTTCAATTTATCATGTTCTTTCTTATAAGCAATGGCATCTTTTTTGTTAGTAAACAATTTAAAATTACCTCGTATGGTGCTGACTAAGTAGAATTTCATTACTGTCCCCTTTCTATCTCTCGTAAACGTTCATTGTGTTGTTCAAAATCATCAGGGTCATCTGAATAATTATCGAACTGATCGGTCACGATTGTTTGAACGATCAATCGCAACGTTTTAACCAGTTGATATTTGCGATGTTTTTTAAGACTTTGAATAACCCTGTAAACTGGATTATCTGCAATAGAATCAAGAGGTTCGTCATATTTTCTTGCTAAAAAAGTAACGATATCAAAATATTGCATTGATAACTCGTGTCGGGTGTCCTTATCAATATCGTTTATCACACGATACTTTTTGAGAAGAGTTCTGATCGGTAACTCATACGTTTGTTGAATGAGTGTTTCGAAAAATTCTGTGTTGTTGTTATCCATAATTTTCTCCAAAGAAGGGGGGGTTGTTTCCCCCCATGTTAATTAAACTTTTTCCGTGTCTGCGTTGTGATGCCATTTTGTTGCGGTATACGCTTCTGTAAGTGGGAAAAAAGGTCGATCATATAACCAAATATGATTGTCATCGGCCATTTTTGCTTTTATTACTTTAGTTTTTGCCCCATCTCTTAAATCTTGTTCAAAATCCGTGAAAATACATCCATGATCAGCGATACGAGGTTTGACAGTTTTATAAGGCCCTTGACTTACAATTGATTTTTTAGCTAAAGGCAACAAATATGCTTCTGGAGCTAACCGGATGTCTTCTGGTTTTTTTATTTGTGTTACAAAATAATAAGCGTAAATCCAACCACCTTTATCACTCACTTTTCCAGACACAACAACAATGTCATTTTTTTTAATGTTGTTAGCTCTGTACTGCCATGTTTTTTTATTGTCTTGTTTTTTCATTTCGTTCTCCAAAGTTTTTAGATTAGTCATATTGATATAGTACCATGCTGAGTCCTGATGTCAACAAATTTCGACAAAGTTGACAAGATGGATAATAGCTGATATAGTGAAGAAGTAGTAATAAGTTTGCTCTTTAACAATTTGGAGATAGATATGAAAGAAAATCGTTTTGATTTTGTTTTTGATGATGGTGGCCGAGGTGACCATTTCAAGTCGAAAAAAGTCGGGGATTGTGTAACGAGAGCGGTTGCGATCGCAACTGAAATTGAATACAAAATCGTTTATGACTTTTTCAGTCGTTTCAATGAAAAGAACGGTCATACCAAAAGTGCTAGAAATGGTGTCGGTTGGTATGGAGAAGGAAAGAAATCAAAGTTCCGAATCACAATGAATGAACTTGGATTTGATTGGATTCCACTCATGAAGTTTGGTCAAGGTTGTACTCATCATCTTTTACGAAATGAGTTGGAAAGTTTCGGAAACAACTTCATCGCAAAAGTATCTGGTCACTTAGTCGCAGTAGTTGACTTAAAAATTCATGATACTTATGATTGTAGTCGTGAAGGAACTCGATGTGTTTATGGTGTATATAAAAAGAACGATAACTGGAATCGTCAAGACACCAAAACGTTTATGTTGAACTATTAACACGGGGGGTTTATCCCCTCATTTATTTTTGGAGATGATTATGATTTATAAAAAAGATAATGAATTATTTGATGCGACTTGTCTTAGTATAAGAGCGACTAATATGATTGATCGCGCGATCAACTTTCATAATGACAACCCAATTGTCTTTAAAACTTTTTCAAAGATCGCTTTTGAAACACTCAACGGGGGTCGTAAAAAATATTCGTCAGACATGGTGTGGAATGTAATGAGATGGCATGTTAACGTCAAGTTAAAATACAAGACTGATAAAAAATTCAACGATCATTACAAAGCGTTTTTCACAAGATTATTCATCGCCAAATATCCACGGAATGAAAAGTTTTTTGAAATACGCAAGTCTGCTTTTGACAACGTTTACTACGACAAAATTATTCAGACTTTATGAGGTTATAATAAAGCGGTTTTGAATGAGTTGGTGAATACTCTTTACCAACTTGTTCCCGTTTTACCATTACCGCAAGTCTACTGTTAATCTCGTACTTCTCATGATCTTTTTTTAACTGTTCATGTATCTCATCAACGGTCAAACGTTTATCCCCTAAAACTTTTGATATTTTTTTGTTCAAACTCATTTTTGAATATAAGAATCTATAATTACTCTTTTGTTGACTTCAATCATCTCTAGTATTTGAGCACGATTATTGTCTTTTGTCTTCATCTTATATTGTCCGTTTTTATCAACATAAAATAATATGAATTGATGATTCAAATTTATATCCGGTACGATCTGCGCAACTGATGGTTCATTCACGTTCATTGGTGTGATTGTAAATTCTTTCGGTTGTTCAAATTCCATTATTAATACCCTTTTTGATTAATTGTTTTGCTAAATACAACGTTTTATCGAAAGTATATTTATCCATTTTAAGTTTTTGAGCAACTTGTGATTTACTCAAATACGGATATTTTATATATAAACTTACGACAATTGTCTTATATTTTTGGGGTAAACCGCAAACAATTTTTTCAATTAGTTCACCTTGTTCTTTATCAAAGTAAACTTCTTCTTTTTTTTCTTCTTCAAATACCTCACCCGCTTCGGGAATGTATCTGTGTTCAATTGATCTACAAGTCGAATCCGGTGTAGGGCCTGCAATTGGCAAACTCCTCAGATACAAAATCCAGTTTTGCAAATAGTCATCAACGTTCATTAATATAGACTAGGTTCTTTTACCTCAAGTCTTCCGGTTGAAAACAACCATCCAATTGTATTCCTATGCGCTTCTTCCCACAACTCTTTCTTCTCTTCTTTGGATAATTTTGCAGATGTATCAATTTTTGTATGACATTCAAAACAGCAATATGCGATTCGAAAATCATGACTCTTTATAGATTTGCCTTTTCCATCTCTTAATTGATTACTATGAGCAGAAACAATCGTTCCGTCATTGGTTTTTCCGCAACAGAAACAATAAGGTGCATCTTTTGCAAATTTCAACAATTTTTTATTTCGATACATCGTGTGGTACTTCTGCAAATAAGTCAGATATTTCAACACCATTTTCAACAGCGAAATTCCTCACTTCTTCTATCAAATGAGAAAACTCTGACTTGTTTAATTTTGTTGTAGATTTGAAAAACATTATCTCAGATGAGTCCGGTAATTTTTCGACTTTACTTGGAACAAACAATCTTTTGAACTGTTCATGCCAAACTTCTGGTACATACTTAACATCTCTTGGAAATACTGATTCTGATATTCTACTCAATAATAACCAGTAAAACTTGTTTTGTTCTTTTGTTCTATTTCGTGGTTCTATCTTACAGACATAATTTTCTGGACAGTTTTTAATGTTCAGAATCGCTTTTTCTTTTCCTTCTTTAGTGTCGAGTAGAAAATATTCCATTCTCATCCCCCTTTATTTGACCAAATTTATTTTTCGCTTCTCTCATAACTCTTTTTTTAAAGTTTGGAAAAGGTTCTTCATCTTCTACAAAATAAATTCCTAGACTCTTACCCATCTCTATAATTCCGGTCGATGAATTAAACCACAAATCTTTCTCTTCCGGTTCTGGAATATAATGTTCATCTTCCCAACGGTGTCCATTTAACCATGTACTAAGATGACACAGAAAAGACAGTTTTGTTTTATCAAGGTCACCGTCCTCATTAAGAAATCCCCTAGATTTATATTCACCATTTTTCCACTTCACATAAATCTCTGTGATTGTTTTATTTTGTAAATCTGCAAACTTCTTTAAGTATTTATAGTTTGAATATTTTAGGAACGCTTTTCTTGCTTGTTGTTTACCTTTTTTCAAATCAACTACTTTCCACAAATCTTCAAATTCATCTTCTTTGTTGCTCATTTTTTTATCTCCTCAAGACGCAAAAAGACCATTAGTATTTTATCAAGTGGTGTATTGGGTAACATCCCTCTAGTTGTTGGCTTGACTCCAATTGAACTGGCTATAACAAATGTCTTCTCTCGCTCTTTGGCTACTTTCTCCAAAGCCTCTAGCCCACCTAGTTCTTTTATATACCGCTTACATTTCGCGGTTAAAATTCAAATTCTTCGCACCTCCATTTGTTTTTCTGTTTGTACCACCCTTCAACAACCACTCTCCATTTACTCTCCAACATTCGGGATAATGCTTCAGAGTCTTCTATTTTTTTTATACGACTCGTCATATTCCCCTTTGAAGTAGTTTGAATTGCGACTGTCTCCCCATTACCTATTGCCAATATATCAATACATCCAAACAGATCATGTCTTGTTTTAGTGAACGCATTGTACTTCTCAACATTCGCGGTTATATACCCTTCGTCACGCCATTTATGTTGAGTTCTTAAACTAAGATTCATACTTTGTCCGTGAGTCCCCTTGTTGATCTTCGTATTGTTTCCAATTTTCATCAAAGATTATAGGATTCAATTTGTCAAAATCCAACCCCGTAGCGACCCTCATTTTTGGACAATGTTGGGAAGGTATAACACCACCACCACTCTTAAACCACTTAGACACGGTAGATCGAGACACATCACATATATCCGCGATCTCAGTCATACTTAATCCAAAAGTCATGATTACATCTTTACTGGACATTATTTTATTCATATTTGTTTCCTTGGGTTGACATTGTATTATTCATCAATTATAGTGTCTTTAACGTTAAAAATAAACCTTTGGAGAAAAATATGTTACAAACTAGTCAAAATGTTGCAGTAAATAAGACCAATCCTATTAATAATCAAATTGATTTCAAATCAACTCCCATCAATATCGTTTACGGACATTTATACGCTTTAGGTCATATCCACGATCTCCGAACAATCTTGGGATATACCAAAGAAGATTTGAAGTCATCCCCTTACTCAAGTGAAGATTTTAGTATCATGCCTTCTGAGTGGATAAAACTTGTTGAAATTCTTCTTGTTTTCCACGTTAATAACAAACTAAATCTTTTTTGTAACCACGCGAAAAAAAGAATCATTCGAAACGCTTTATTCAACTTTTGTGGTGTCGCGAGTCGTGGTTTTGGAAGTGACTTACCTTGTACCATGATCGTAACAAAAGCGTATGAGATCGTTTCAAGACTCAAATTTAAAAATCGTTCTCGTATCAGACATGGTGAATTGACTCGTCAAGTTACGAACAAACTTTTGAACTCTAGTTTAAAAACCAAAGAACAATCTTCTGTTTTACATAATCTTTTAAGTTTGGAAATTAGTGGGTGTTTTTCAAACATCATATGTGAAGACGTTTTATAACCACGGGGGGTTTACTCCCCCCTCACTTTTTGGAGATAACAATGGCGACTAAAAGAAAAAAAACAATCGAAACTGAACAACATGAGATGGAAACATGGACAAAGAGAATGAATGATGTTGAGGGACGGGAAGGGTTTCCTGAGTGGGGTGCTAATCCTATTACGGATGACCCAACTTGTAAATTTGTTCTCACATTTTGGGGTAGTATGTTTACCCCTCGATTCAATAGACCAGTTGACTTATATATGATGTTTGATCGGGAAACAAAACGACCAATGTTTATAACAGTCGCAGGAAACTCTAGTTGTGATATTCGTACTATTGAATCATCAAATGAAGTAAAAAGCGTTTCTGCTCAAGAGATAGAAATGTTTGAAACATTAGGAAAAGCAATGGACTTACTCGACATGATGCTTGTAAGTTATTATGCGAAACCAATAACTGATTAAAGGAATACAAATGGTCTACTTTTACAAACTTGGAGAAATATTTGGAACACTTTCCCAATTACCTTATAAAGAGCATGTAATGGAGAAAGGTTCATTTAGAGGGGGTCAAGGTGCGCAATATATACCTTGGGCAAAAGCAGTTAAAGCTGTTATGAAAGTATATCCCGAAACAACGTTTTCTTTCAAAGACGTTAGAAGATGTGATAATGATACCGTCATGGTAAAAACAGAAGTTACCATCGGGGAGACTTTACCGGATGGAGTATTTCAGGGGATTACTCGTCAACAAGAACTTCCGGTTCAAGATCACAAATTTAGAGCGATTCCTAATCCTACTGCGAACGAACTCAATAAAGCTTTTCAAAGATGTTTAGTAAAGAATTTAGCTATATTTGGTTACGCTATTGATCTGTACGGGGGAGAAGACCCTTACGATGAAACTGTAAGTTTTGATGATGTTGCAAATAAAACATCTAAAGGAAGTGCAAAAACACCAGACAAAGTTGAAAATTATCTCCAAAATATTAAAAAAACAAACGAAAAATTTAAAGGGGATAGTGATGACTAAACAAACGTATGAAGTTGTTTCACCTGATCAAAACTCTCATGAATGGTTATTTGAAAGACTTGGAACAATTACTGCGACCGATGTTGCGGTAATGTTTCAGAAACCACGAATTAAGTCAGAAGAGTTTTCAAAAACTCAAATTGATTTCATCAATCAAAAAGCGGTAGAAAGAGTTCTCAAAACGCGAGGAATCGAAGCGTTGACTGATTACTTTAATGCTGAATCTGCTAAGTTTGAAAACAATGAAGACATTCAACGCGGTAAAGATCATGAAAAATACGCTGTAATGGCTTATGAAAACTTTACTAAAAATATTATTGACGTTGTTGGATTTTGTCGTTCAGTTGAAAGACCATATTTCGGATGTTCACCGGATGGTTTAATCATTGAATCTGGCGCAGTCATTGAAGTGAAGTGTCCCAGAGTGTACAACCATTACTACACCGTGAAAAATAAATTTGTAAGGGACATATATAAATATCAAATGATGGCTCAACAACTTGTTTTAAACGCTCCATATGTTCATTTTATAAGTTTTTGCGCAGAAGCGTTAGATGGTCATGAACTGTTTTTGATGGAGTTTCAATTTACCGATGATGATTTAAATAGTGTTGTTGAAAAAGTTGAATACTATAACACCTTAATTGAACTTGAGTTTCAAAAATTAAAAAACCTTACTCCACAAGATTTAGGGAAGGTTGAAGTTTTACGGGGTGATAGGTGAACAGACTTATCACGGCATCTCTCGTAATAATTATCATACTCATTTTATGGTTGGTTTATATAAGTATCTTAAACGCTCATACGAGAATGTTTTACAAAGCATTTTCAATGGGTTCAGAAGAGACAAAAGAAGAATATGAGCGACTTTTAGAGTTTGAAAATTCAAGAGATATATTAGATGCGAAATGTATGATGTTAGACAAAGAATGGATTGAAAACCAACATAGGAGGCCGAAATGAAATACGCTAGAGACTATCCTGATGACAATCGTTATCGTGAGGAAGAAAACCGAAATCAATCAACAACAAAACAACCTGATTTTAGAGCAAACGCAGGAGTGAGTTTCATAAACAAAGATGGGAAAGAAGAGTGGGAAAATAAAAGTTGTGGTTATGCTTATATTCAAGAAGACAACACTATTCAAATTACGATTGATGTAATAACAGTTGTTGGACTCTGTATGGCGGTTTTGGGTTCTCCAAAAAGGAAACAACTTAAAATCTTTTTAAACAAGTCTGATAACAATAGACGTTAATCATACGGGGGATACAACCCCCGTTTTTTTTTGGAGATTGTATGAGTTACAAAAACGTTCCCTTGTATCAAGTAATAATAAATTCTAAACGATACGATGGTTTTCAAAACAGAATTTCATATACTAAACGGAACATGATTTTTGCAAGCGCTGTTTCTGCGTTAGCAGAACTGTCAAAATGGGAGTTTACTTCAACAATAAAAGAACAATTAAAACAAGTGAATTCCGCAAAGTTGGTCGCATTAGAAGATGATGGATGTCTGTTTTTTAAAGATAAAGAATCTTTTTATTCTTGTTTACTTGTCATAGAAAAAAAATCAATCACACCTAGTAAACACAATTTCATCAAGTTTTTTAACAATAATTCAACTCATCAGTCATTATTTATTGATTTAGATTTTGAAAATCTCAAAAAATCGTATCACAATGAAACGATTAATTTGGGGGAAA